>Ga0233439_10001943_pt1 | contig 24387 bp, 26 predicted proteins | sample SI_123_September_6_FD_182713 | JGI IMG/M metagenome (GOLD analysis project Ga0233439, IMG submission 182713) | Seawater microbial communities from Saanich Inlet, British Columbia, Canada - SI_123_September2016_100_MG | ecosystem: Environmental > Aquatic > Marine > Inlet | place: Canada: British... | reverse complement strand
GTAACACGTATCATCAAGGGCGAATCGTTCTTCTAAACGGTTCGTCTTGATGTTCGTAGGGCTTCGTACGCGTTCGCAAATCTAGAGGACGATTGAATTGACCCTGTCACAGGCACGTCGGAACCAGCTAATTATCGCTGCGATTTCTTCTGTGTTGTTGGCGACACTTTGGGCGGTTGGCGATCTTCCCCGATCGATGAACTACGCTCTGCCGTTTGTGATCGCAGCGCTATGGGTTCCAGCTTTTCTGGCTCATAAGCAGCGCGATGGCGGGCTGGTGTGGAACGCTTTCTTTGGCGTGTTGGGCATCGCTGTCATCGGCGTAATTGTTCGAGCCGTGTGGCTGATCGGCAGAAGCTGAGTTTCACAATTGTGCAGAGAGTGCTGAAATTTCTGTCAGCCGACAGGTAAAATTGTTGGCGTATTTCGTTTGAGCACTATTAGTTGGAGCAATTGAACTGGCGGCAAGAGATAACACCCACCCAGTGAGCGTTGGCGGTGTGATGATCGGTGGAGGCAACCAAGTTGTCGTTCAATCGATGACGGACACCGACACAGCTGATATCGAAGCGACTGTCGCCCAAGTGAAGCTGCTTGCCGATGCCGGTAGCGAGATAGTTCGTATCACTGTCAACAATGCCGCAGCCGCGCAGGCGGTGCCTGAAGTTAGCAAGCGACTAGCTGACTTGGGCTGCAACGTTCCATTGGTTGGCGACTTTCATTTCATCGGACACCGTCTGCTCAAGGACTATCCCGATCTCGCTGCGACTCTCGCAAAGTTCCGCATTAACCCCGGAAACGTTGGGCGCGGCGTTCGGCACGATGAGAACTTCACCCAGTTTGTAGAAATTGCCCGAGACCTTGGCACGCCGGTTCGTATTGGTGTGAACGCAGGGAGTCTTGATCCCGACGTTATGGCGGCGAAGATGGACGAAAACTCTCGTACCGCCTCACCACTGAATTCTGAGCAGGTCGAGAATAAGGCGCTTGTAGAAAGCGCACTTTCGAGCGCCGAAGCAGCACTTGATATTGGGCTTACACCGAACCAGATAATTATTTCTTGCAAGGTTTCACGGTTGCCTCAAATGGTCGCTGTTTATCGCGAGCTGTCTGAGAAATCTGACTTCGCATTGCATTTAGGACTCACTGAAGCTGGAATGGGGCAGAAGGGTGTCGTTACGACTACTGCCGCTTTGAGCACTCTGCTTGAGCAGGGCATTGGCGATACGATTCGCGCTTCGCTAACTCCTGAAGTTGGTGGTGACCGGTCGAAGGAAGTTCGCCTTTGTCAGGATATTTTGCAGGCGGTTGGTCTACGACGCTTTAGGCCATCGGTCACGGCATGCCCGGGCTGTGGTCGAACTACATCGACATTGTTCCGTGAACTAGCTCAGGATATTCAGACTCACATCGACGCCAAACTTCCTGAATGGAAATCTCGTCACGCTGGTTCCGAATCGCTACAGGTTGCCGTTATGGGCTGCGTGGTGAACGGCCCGGGTGAATCTCGGGCTGCGAACATCGGTATTTCGCTGCCGGGAGCGGGCGAAGAGCCCCGTGCGCCTGTCTTTGTTGATGGCGAACGTGTGAAATTCTTGTCGGGTCCAAACATTGCTACCGACTTTATCGACATGGTCGAGAGCTACGTCGAATCGACGTACGGCGGGTAGTTAACGCACCCCGATCACCTCGCAACCGAAGATCTCTCCACTCCGCTTTGCTGCGGTCGGGATATCGAATGTGGGTGGTGGCGAGTAAAACGCTAGCTCAGCTTTACTGCTGTTCCGTAGGCGAGTATTTCGGAAGCACCGGAAGCGATCATCGAAGTGGTGTATCGAACACCGACAACGGCATCTGCTCCGATGCTTTCAGCAAACTCTTCCATGCGTCGGGTTGCCATCTCACGAGTCTCGGCCTGAAGCTTGGCGTACTCGCTGATTTCGCCACCGACAAGATTTCGTAATCCCGCCATGATGTCGCGACCGGCGTGTCGGGCTCGCACGGAGTTGCCGCGAGCTAGACCGAGAACTTCGGTAATTTCACGACCTGGAATATCTTGAGTAGTCGATACGATCATTGTTCGCCTCATTTTTCCACTGCATCAGAACCGGCACTTATTTGTGTGCTTCGCTATGTATCAGAGGCTATCAAAACAGGACCTTCGAACGAGCTATTTAGCATGGCTAATCGGTAAGGAAATTACACACAATTGAGAGCGAATCGTGAGTAAGATACGGCTCTGATCTCTTGATAGGTATATTCCGTTTTCAAGACCCGCACCGCGAGCAACCAGATTGGCAAGTATTTTGGAACTGAACTGGCACGAAATAGATCGATTCTTGGTGGGCGAAGCATGGTCAGGATCGCTGATCAACAAGCACCTCACCGAACTTGCTGACGTAATCGGACCTCGATGGGGAGGTTCGCCTGAAGATCTTCGTGCCGCTGAGTACATTCGAAGCGAGATGGAATCTGCCGGACTAGATCGTGCTGAGCTAGAGCCGTTCACTATGGAAACATGGAATCATGGCGAAGTTTCGATTTCGCTGCCGGATGACAACGATCGACCCATTGCCGCATTGCCGTTCCTGCGCTGCAAGCCGATCGATGTAACAACTCCGCTTGTCGACGCCGGTCACGGCTCTCCGCATGAGGTAGCGGCTCTTGGCAACCAAGTGAAAGGAGCCGTGGTACTCGCTACTATCGCCCCTGAGCCATTTACTGCCCCTGAACCGTTTACAGCACGGATCGTTCGTCTAGCCAAAGCGGGAGCCGCGTGCATCATCGCTATCGAACCGAAGACCGGCGGTCGGATGGAGTACGCAAACTCCGATGAATGGCTGAACGTGGGGCCACAGAAGACCGCTATAGCCGTCGTGAAGACTAGTTCTGAAGATGGTGCCTATCTGCGTCGGATTGCTGGATCATCTCCGATCGTGCGGGTTTACGTCGAAGCAAAATATTTTCAAGCTGAGGCGAATAACACCGTTGCCGAGATCAAAGGCTCAACTCACCCGGAACGACATCTGATCCTCGCTGGTCACCATGACACCGTTTTGAATACACCGGGCGGTAACGACAATACGTCGGGAACTATTGGTGTGATGGAGACGGCTCGGATCATGGCTGCCTTGGTGGAGGAGATGGGCGTTCGACCCGGTATGTCGATTCGTTTCGCCACGTGGAGCGCCGAGGAGCAGCACCTGCAGGGTGCGAAGGCGTATGTGGCGAAACACTATTCAGAGGGTGCAGCGAACCGAGAAGCTAAGCCGCTGCTGAATATTAACCTTGATGAACTTTCGACGGGGCACATGAAGGGCATCGTTCTGACCTTCCCGCATTTGCGGAAGTTCATGCAATCGCAGCTCGATACGATGAACGATGGCCTGAAGTGTCACGTTCTTGCGCACATGGATGCCCACTCAGATCACTTCCCGTTTGTTGAGCAGGCAATCGATGCGTCGATTACTTGGCGATGGCGATTCTGGGGTAGGCATGAAACTGCCAACTTCCATCACGAAGTCGGTGATGCTGCGAACAAACTGAACGTTCGAGAGTTGAAGGAATACGCAGGGCAGTTATCTCGCTTGTTGCTTCGCCTATCTCACGTGTCGCCTGACGATTGGCCGACCAATCCTTTGACTATCGACGACGTCAACCTGATGATCGAGCGAGATTCAGGCGAGCATCACCCGGCGTTCCATTAGCTCGTTGGTCGACGGCTTAGTCGAGATGATCGGTATCCCAGTAGCCGGGGAAGTGTGGTGCGCTGGTTTCGGTATCGACTGTGATCATTGCGCCGTATGGCATGGTTTCGCGTCGTTTGGGATCGAAGGAATCTCTTCCTTCTAGGTGATCGATAATCGTGCCAATTACGCCTTCGTGAAGGAACGCTGCTATTCGGTTGAGTCGTGCAGAAGTGGCAATGTGGAGCAGCTCTGAAAATCCCGTTATGGCGCGATTGCTGAACTCGGTGATCGTTTCACCGCCCATGCTTTTGAAATCGACGTGGTAGTCGCCGCTTGAGATTCGCTTCTTTATTACAACGGGCGCATCCCAAATGTTTCCAGTTTTCATCTCGGCAAGGTTTGGAATTTGGCGTACGTTTTGTTTTGTTGCCCGTTCGAAGTGAGCGGCCGATTGAACGGCTCTTGGCACATCGCTTGTAAAGGATGCGTCGGGATTTAATCCAATCACTTTGTGAGCGGCTAGCGATGCCTGTTGATGCCCAAGTTCGGTTAGGCCTGCGTCGGGCAGGTATAGGCCGTCGGAACCAGTCTTGGGCAAGCCGTGTCTCACAAGGTGAATGATCATTGTCGAAGTTTACTGACAGTCCTTAAAGAACGCTGTATTCAATGTCATATGGGGTCACTTTGGCAACGGTTACGTTTCGCAGATAAAAAACTTCGACTAGAATCTCGGGCATGAAAGAACGCCACCACCGAACCGATAGCAAGCACCCGAAGACGTGTACGTGCGCAACATGCCAGGCACGTCGTCTTGAGGCTGCTCGTCCAAAGGTGAAAAAGAAGCGAAAGCCGAAATCGCAACGCGGCAAAGGATCGAAGAAGCAAGTGGCTGATTCGGCGATTAGCGATGTTATGGACATGCTGGGGTTCGGTGAGAAAGACGAATAGACCCTTCGACAGGTTTCAAGGTGATTGAGTCGAAGATTTGATTTCCCGAGCGGAGTCATCGGAGTCGAGGGATCTCGATGGGTACGACTTTCGAAGTAAAGGTGAATGCTACTAGCCGGGCATGTCGAATCTGAGCGCCAAGGTCCCTCCACTCCGCTTTGCTTCGGTCGGGAAGTCAGATGTTGGCTCAGAGAGTTGTCACTGAGACCAATGATCATCGAAGAGTTCAGAGAGATTAAACCAAATGACTGAAAAATTTAAGATTGGGCTGATTGGTGCTGGGTGGTGGGCGACTGCTAATCATTTGCCGGTGTTGGTCGAGCGGGACGATATCGAGCTTGCGAGCGTGTGCAGGCTTGGCGCAGACGAACTTCAGCAGGTCAAAGATAAGTTCGGATTTACTCACGCCACCGAGAATTTTGAAGAGCTGCTCGATACTCCTGATCTAAAAGGGGTTGTGGTCGCATCACCGCATACTCTGCACTACGAACATGCTTTAGCTGCTCTTAGAAAAGGCCTGCACGTTCTATGTGAAAAACCGCTGACCACGAAAGCTAATGAAGCACGTGAGTTGGTAGAAGAGGCCGAACGACAGGGCGTGGAACTGATGGTTCCGTATGGCTGGCACTACGGCGAGTTTATTCAGGAGGCGAAACGTCGGATGGACGAAGGTGCTGTCGGCGAGATCGAGTTCGTTATGTGCCACATGGCATCCCCTGTTCGTTCGTTGCTAGAAGGCAAGCAGTTTCTTTCAACCGGTGGTGGCGCTGGCGACAACATGTTTGCACCGGCTGCCGATACCTGGGCCGACCCTGTGATAGCAGGTGGCGGCTATGCGCTTGCTCAGATGTCGCATTCAGCGGGCTTGGCTTACTGGCTCACAGGGCTACGAGCCGAAACGGTCTCTGCTTTGACTTCATCTCCGACCAGCAAGGTCGAGCTCTACGATTCTTTCTCCGTTCGGTTCGCTGGTGGGGCGATAGGCTCATTTAGCGGAGCCGGTGCGCTACCCGACAACCAGCAGTTCCAGTTGGACGTTCGGATCTTCGGCTCAGAAGGCGTGATGACTATTGATGTAGATCGAGCTCGTCTCGAAGTGTTGCGTCACGACGGGAATAACTTCGACATGGATTTGGCGCGGGATGCTGGAGAGTATTTTGGCGGCGGGCCTACAGCTAACTTTGCCGATATCGTTAGCGGCAAGAGCTCAACGAACTGGGCTCCCGGGTGGGCTGGCATGCGAGCCACTGAAATGATTGACGCTGCATACCGTTCTGTCGAAAGCGGCCGATCCGCATCCGTGTAAGTTGTGATTGCTAGGGAGTGTGTAGAGCCACCCATACGCATTCCGCAATGGACCTGTGGGATCAACGTCTGAGCCGATGAGCCAGTAGTTTTACCTAGTGAATCCGACTGGTCATAGCCGCGAGGTCGTATCGGGCTGAATACTGAGGTTATGTCGGTGCAACAGCACTGATGTTTTCTCAGTAGCGGTTCGGATTCGACTAGCCCCATGGCAATAGCCACTTCGACATACCCCTCTGACCAAGCTCAATCTGGTCGGCTGAAAAGCTGGCTGTCAAAGGTTGCAAGCATTGGATCAGGTCGAGACGGTCAAGCCGAATTACTACTAGAAGCAGGACAGATGCTCGGAGATAACTTCGAGTCACCTAACCATTCAGAACGATTCGTAGGGCAGTTGGCGAAGGTAATCGATTTCGACTATCTCAGCCTTGCTCAAGTGGATCACACCGAGTGGACCGTTGATAACTTGCTCCAGTGTGGAGCTCGAATTAGCGGAATGTCCGATACATGGTCGGTTGGCCTCGACGCTGTGCCCCAGCCTGAGGTGTTTTCGACCAAATTAGCAGCAATGTGCGAGGTTGAGCAGGTAGCCCATGACGGGAAATCTGTGGCCTGGTGGATGTATAGAGCAGGCCTGCGTTCGATGATCACTGCCCCGATCATTGCCGACGCTACTGTGATTGGCGTCTTGATGGTGGCAAGTAAATTGCCGAACAGCTATGACGAAGCCAATGTCCGCACCGCACAAATGCTTGCTGATGCAGTTGCTGGTTCGTTCGCGAACCTACGTTTGCACAAGCGACTGCGACGTGAACTAATCGAACGCGAAACAGTATCCGCTATCGCCAAGATAATTAGTTCATCGCTGGACATAGAGAGTTCAATGCCAGATTTTGCGCATGATCTCTTCAAGATTGTTCCAGCAAATGGTGTGTCAATTTCGCTGGCAACAGGAGTCAATGACGACACTGAGGACCGTTGGTCTTTCGGTGTGACTCTTGTTGCCGGCGACTCACCTCACCAGCGCACGCTTACTTCAGAAATGAAGGTTGGAGGATCGACGGTTGGAACTATTACCGTTGTTGGTTCTCCACGACAGCGATACGTGCGCCATCATCTATCTTTGCTGAATACCGTTGCATCAAACATCGCCGGAGCCATTGCTGCGGCTGAAATGCATAAACGTTCCATGGAGCTTGCCGAGGCCCGGCTAGAAATGGAAAAGACTGAAGCAGAACGCCGAGAACTTGAGCGTGTGGCTGCTGCTAAAACAGATTTCCTAACGACCGTATCGCATGAACTGCGAACTCCACTGACAAGCATTCTGGCGTTTGCCGATGTTCTTACCCGCAATAAGCCGGGCAACTTGGTTGCTAAACAAGAACGACAGCTTGGGATCATTCAACGAAGCGGTCGACGCTTGGCCGTGTTGATCGACGATTTGCTTGACGCTACTCATATCGAACAGAGTAAATTCGAACTCAAGCCAGTTCGCTTCGATGTGGCAGAAATGCTGACTGATCTGACGGATTCGTTCCGACCGATACTGCGTGAAAAAGATCAGAAATTCGTTCTCAATCTTTCACAAGCACCTACCGAAATATTCGCCGATCAGATTCGACTTACTCAGGTGGTATCCAATCTTGTAACCAACGCTTCGAAGTATTCTGGTGAAGGCAGTGAGGTGAAGATCATTGCCACATCAGATAACGACGATATTGTGATTACAGTTGAAGATCAGGGCATCGGAATTGAATCGTTCGATCTTGATCACGTCTTTGGTGCGTTCTTCCGATCTGACAATGAAGGCACTCGTGCTCAGTCTGGAACAGGCATAGGTCTTTACTTTTGCCGAATGATTGTCGAATACCACAACGGCGATATCGCTGCCGAAAGTGAAAACGGTAAGGGCACTACGGTTACCCTGCGCATGCCGCGGGAATACAGCAGCGAATTACAAGAAGAGACAGCTCTAGCGGCGTAGAACTCGCCGGTTGCGTAGTTGTTGTTGATCAGTTCGTGTTGCCAAGTCCGTATACTCGTTGACGAAACGTCCTCTCGCTTTGATTGATCGCTTTGGAGCGCAATCGTTTGGTATCAAATTCGTCATCTGATCGAAAATTCAAGATTCTCGTCGTAGAAGACGATCGAACCCTGCGCGAGGCTCTGCGCTACAACTTGGTTGCCGACGGCTATGAAGTTCTTGTTGCCGATGATGGCGGCGAGGGACTACTTAGCGCTCGCCAAGACGATCCCGACGTCATTATTCTTGATCTGATGCTTCCTAGTTTGAGCGGTATCGAAGTCTGCAAAGCGCTCCGGCGCGACGGATCGATTGTTCCCGTAATTATGCTGACCGCCCGCGATGCGGAGATAGATCGCATTGGTGGTCTGGAATCTGGTGCCGATGACTATGTCACCAAGCCGTTCAGCATGCGGGAGCTGATCGCGAGAGTCAGCGCTCAGATCAGGCGTATGGATATGCTCAAGTCGGTTTCTCAAACTTCGGGAGACCAGATTATTGATCTCGGCGACCTAGTGATCAACCGAGGTTCTAGAGCCGTAACTCTCGAAGGTAAGCAATTAGATTTACGACCGCGAGAGTTTGACTTGCTGGCGCATTTGGCGGCGAATCCCGGGCGTGTCTACACCAGAGATCAACTGCTTCAGGATGTTTGGGGATTCGAGTATTCTGGCGACACGAGGACGGTGGATGTTCACGTGAGATGGCTTCGGCTAAAGATCGAAAAAGACCCATCGAAACCAACATTGCTCGGAACTGTACGCGGGGTTGGATATCGCATAAGCGTGTGAGCGAGCCGGACTGCTCGATGACGCATGGATAAGGCGTTCGCGTATTAGTGAACGTGAAGAAGGAACTGTAATTGGGTAACGTTTCCCTACGTTGGCGAATGCTGATCGAAACTGGTGTGCTGGTGGCGATTGTCGCGGCCGGTACGCTTTTGTTCGGGGTTGTCGGAACCGTTCTGGCGGGTATTGTCGCCGTTTTTGCAGTGGTCATTCTTTCACTTCGGATCACAAGCCAGTTTTCCGATCTCACTGAAGACGTAGTTCGGATGACCTCGATTGAGCGCTCGCACCGGATTGATCCCACTGGGCCGGCTGAATTGGTTCGACTTGCACGTGCGGTGAATCGGCTTGTCGACCGTGTCGATGATTCGATTTCTGAAGACAGCGCAGAACGTATTCGGCTTGCTTCAATTCTCGATTCGATGCGCGAGGGCGTTGTTGTTGTTGATGATCAGGGAGTGATCGAATCGGCAAATCCGGCTTCTATCGAGATGCTTTCATCACTTGGTGATGTGGAGCCGGGCATGCAACTGACATCGCTTACAAATCACCCTGATGTGATCGGCGTTGTTACACGTTCGATCGAGAGCGAACAGGCGGTTTCTGGGGAGATTGAACTGTTCGACAACCAACGTACATTGATGGCTGTCTCAACTCCATTCCCCCGTCCGGAGTCAGATGCCGCACGAGCGTTGCTGCTGCTGACAGATCTCACCGATTTAAGGAGACTGGACACTACTCGGCGCGAATTTGTATCGAACGCATCTCACGAGCTTCGTACACCGCTTGCAGGAATTCGAGCTTCGGCAGAAACGCTACAACGTGGTGCTATCGATGATCCTGAGGGACGTGGTCAGTTCTTGAAGATGATTCGAGAAGATGTCGACCGTATGGACAAACTCATCACGGAGATGCTCGAACTTTCTCGTCTTGAATCTGGCGAAGCTTCGTTGGTGTTCGCCGATGTCGAACCTGCAAAATTGGTTGATTCCGCTCTGAAACAGTTCTCAGCTATCGCAGTCGAAGCGGAAGTAAAGCTAACTTCACGATTGGCTGCCGACATGCCGATGGTCTCAGTAGATGCTGAGAAGATTGATCATGTGTTCACTAACTTGATTAGCAACGCTATGAAATGGACACCCGCTGGCGGAACTATCGTTGTGAAAGGCTGGGTCGATGACGGCACGGTTTGGTTCAGTATTGACGATAGCGGGTTGGGAATCGAACCCGAACACCTGCCTCATATTTTTGAACGATTCTTCAAAACCGATCCAGCTCGAACGCAACCGGGTACGGGGCTTGGACTTTCGATAGCTCGGCATATTGTCGATGCACATGGTGGCGTTATTTCTGCCACCAGCACTGTTGGCGAAGGCAGTGAGTTTGCCTTCACAGTGCTCCCAGCTACAGCTGATTAGTCGCTGGTTGGCCAGGGTATCTGCCGCGGCAACGCGTACTCACCAGTTATCGGTATGAATAACCTCGATCTAGTTAACGTCGAGTTAATGGAGATCGTTGAGTCTTTAACCAGCGCTCGATTTAGCAGCTGCTAAGCGCGTTGAATTAATCCCCAGACTTGTTCCTCGAACTCCTGATCAGAAATATTCAAATGACCATTTGGAACCGCTCAAATAGCCCGCTGTTTACGATTGTTTTACTGTTGGTGCTTGTTGTCTCGGCTTGTTCCGGCGGTGCTTCGAAGGAAATCACGATTGACGGATCGTCGACTGTTTTTCCGATTGCTGAAGTCGTCGCTGAGGAATTTCGCAAAGAAAATCCCGGGGTACAAATCCCGATTGGAATTTCAGGGACCGGTGGCGGTTTCAAACGATTTGTGAACGGAGAAACCGATATCTCGGGTGCTTCTCGGGCTATCAAAGATTCTGAGCGAGAAGAAGCTGCGGAAAACGGGATTGAATTCACCGAATTCTCGATTGCCTTTGACGGTCTTTCGGTTGTCATGCACCCCACGAACGAATTCGCGAAATGCCTCACCGTGGATGAGTTGAAGGCGATTTGGGAACCCGGTTCCGAAATAAACAATTGGAATCAGGTTCGAGAAGGCTTTCCTGACAAGAAGCTAAGGCTTTATGGCCCGGATACCGATTCAGGTACGTTCGACTACTTCACCCACGCTATTAACGGCGAAGAGGATTCGAGTCGATCTGATTACGCAGCTTCGTCGGACGACAACGTGCTTGTGCAAGGCGTTTCTGGCGATCAGGGCTCGATGGGATATTTCGGTTTCGCGTATTACACGTTCAACAAAGATTCATTGAATTTGCTTGCGGTCGACGATGGGTCGGGCTGTATTAGTCCCACTCTTGAGACGATCAACGACGGTACTTATAAGCCGCTGTCACGCCCAATGTTTATATACGTGAACAACGCTTCGTTCGAGAGCCAAGATATGAGAGATTTCATCACATATTTCTTGAAAAATGCTGGTGAATTATCGGAGCTTGTTGGATATGTCGGCTTGCCTCAGGAAGACTACATTTCTCAGCTAGCACTCATTAAATAATCGTTCTCGTAGAACTGCATCTGAGTCGCTGGAAAATGGCTCGATATCAATAACCGTGAGTTAACAATCTCCCCGCAAGCTAGAACCAGTTCCTAATAGGAATTCGTGTCCACTGAACCGTTTTCGCGACCCAGGTCTTCACGTCCCCACATCGAATTAGATTTTGACTAACACTCTCACCGAAGCGAGCACTGAGCAACTAGAACGAGTTGCACGCCGCAGGCGTCGACAGCACAACGAGCAGAAGCTCGTCACTGTATTGCTTGTCGCTGCCGCTCTGATTTCGATTCTGACTACCGTTGGTGTTGTAGTCCTTCTTGTTTCTCAAAGCATCGGCTTTTTCGAAGAAGTCTCGATTTGGAACTTTTTGACAGGAACCGAGTGGGCCCCTCATGTTTCTCCCCAGCACTCGGGTGTACTCGAGCTAGTTAGCGGCACGCTGCTAGTTGCCGCCATTGCGGGAATTGTTTCACTGACTCTTGGTCTCGGTGCTGCGATATTTCTTTCGGAATATGCGCCCGAACGACTACGACGAATCCTGAAGCCAATTCTTGAAGTGCTGGCCGGAATCCCAACGGTTGTTTACGGCTACTTCGCCCTGACGTTTGTAACGCCAATATTTCAAAGTATTTTCGGGCCTGATCAGGTCAGCGTGTTCAACGCACTTTCGGCAGGAATCGTCATGGGGCTGATGATCATGCCGATGGTTTCGACTCTGAGTGAAGACGCTATGGTCGCTGTTCCACGTTCGTTACGTGATGCTGCTTATGCGCTGGGAGCGACTCGGTTTGAAGTCGCTACCAAAGTCGTAATGCCGGCGGCTCTATCGGGAATTGTTGCATCGTTCATCCTTGGTCTCTCACGAGCTATCGGTGAGACGATGATCGTGAAAATCGCAGCAGGTGCGACTCCGAATCTGACACTTAACCCGCTCGAGAGCATTCAGGCCATGACCGCCTACATTGTTCAGATCAGCGGAGGTGAGGCGGCTCAGGGTTCTATCGAGTACAAGACCATCTTCGCAGTGGGGCTTCTGCTGTTCTTGATGACACTCGGCATGAACATCATTGGCCGGTTGGTAATATCTCGATTCAGGCAGAAGTACGAATAGCATGAACGATTCATCTTCAACAAAAATGAAGGGCAGTTCACACTCGATGCGTATTTGGCGCGACCGTGTGTTCGTTGCCGGATTCGTGATGGCAGTGCTTATTGGGGTTGCTGGACTCTTTGCACTGATGTTTGATGTGCTGCTGGACGGTTTGCCGTTTCTTGATTTCGATTTCCTGACTAGTTATTCGTCTTGGGAACCTCACAAAGCTGGAATTCTTGGACCACTAGGCGGAACGCTGTGGATAGTAGCGCTGACCGCACTGTTCACAATTCCTATCGGTGTCGGTACCGCCATATATCTGGAAGAATTTGCCAGCAAGAGCAGATTGAACCGGTTGATTGAACTCAATATTGCGAATCTTGCCGGTGTTCCTAGCGTTATTTATGGATTGCTCGGCTTGGCAATGTTCGTGCAGTTCCTGTTTAACGGATCACGTAACGTCACAGCCGGTGCGCTGACGATGACACTGCTAGTACTGCCAATTGTGGTGATCGCTTCTCAGGAGGCGATTCGTGCGGTGCCATCGAGCTATCGTGACGCCGCCTACGCCATGGGTGCGAACAGGTGGCAAGTGGTGAAATCGGTAGTGCTGCCACAGGCTATGCCGGGGATGATGAGCGGGATTATTCTGGCGTTGTCACGTGCGATCGGTGAATCGGCGCCAATTTTGATCATCTCATCGCTTGTGGTCGTGGCATTCATACCGACCTCTCCAGATTCTGCATTCACAGTGCTTCCACTTCAGATCTTTACGTGGATTGGTCACCAGAATCCAGACTTCCGAGGTATTGCAGCTGCCGCCATCGTGGTCTTGCTCGTCGTACTGCTTAGCATGAACGGCGTGGCGATTTGGATTCGCAGCAAGTATCAGACGCGACCCGACCAATAGGGCTGCCAATCAGCACCGGGCGGGCGTTATCATCTCGTCATGCCTGCTTCATCATCTAAAACTTTTTACTTGGAACGCCTTTCCGGCGCGCTTGTTGGCGCCGTTGAAGATGGGCGCATTGGGTTGCCGCGTTTTGTTCGTTGGCTGGATCGCGTTCCTGAGTCGATATCGTCAGTCGATTCGATCACAGACGCACTAGAAATTTGTAACCGGGTGTTCGGATCGCAGCCTGTTAGAGAACATAGATCGGGTGATGGTGTGAAACATCAGACAGTTCATGCTGTTTGGGCGAACGGTTCCAGTGCGTTGATTTCGTTTGGTCCTGCCGGCGCGGGCGTGACTACGGAACCTGAAATCATGCTGCTGGGCTCGTCGGGGGCGATGTACTTTGATGGCGCACTTGGTGGATCGCCAACGGTTGATCAGGTGGTCCGATCATGAAATCTCTTGGCGTACTTTGTATCGGTGGATTGCAGACCCATCAGGAGAACCATGCTGCAGGATTTCACAACGATGAGCGTTCTCATATCGTTGCGGTCGCTGACGAAGCGGATGTTGATGAGCGGCGTCGTGATTTGAACGTTCGTCTTGCTGAGCAGTACGGTGTGCCATATATCGAAGGAATCGACGAAGCTTTGGCTTTGGCTGGAGTCGATATCGTCAGCATGTGTGCCGATGTGGAGTATCGACATCGAGTATCGATAGCTTGTGCAAAAGCAGGCAAGATTCTATTTTTGGATAAACCGCTTGCTTCAAAGGCTGGGCTTGCTGAATCGATGGTTGAAGCGATTGCCGAATCGGGCGTTGTTTCGCAGATGTATTCGTTCGTGAACACTCCCTGGGCGAAGGCTGCTAAACAGTGTGTGGAATCAGGTCGACTCGGGAAATTGCTTTCGGTTCATGCCGATATTTTGTTTGCCAAAGGACCGGGTGGCACGGCGACTAGTAACGTTTCTCGGGTCGAATCTGCGGAACCTGAAAAATTCACGTTTGTGGAATCGAAGCGAGAGTTCTTCGATCTTGGCGTGTATCCGATTGGGCTTTGCTTGTGGCTGGCCGATGCCGTGCCGGTAGAAGTATCGGCGGTAACCGGAAATTACTTCTTCGAGCAGCATGAACGAAACGACACCGAAGATTTCGGTGCGGTATCGATGTCATTCGAGAGCGGTGTGGTTGCAACGGCGACAGGCGGGCGCATGGGTTGGAATAGTCACCCGGCGGGCGGTCCGCACAGGATCACGATAGTGGGCGAGTTGGGCATGGAGCGATTCGATGCTTGGGAGCCGCGTGTCGAGATCTATTCGACTGCTGAAGCTCCGAAGTTGCCAGAGCCTCATCCGCAGGACCCGATGGGGATGTGGCGTTCGACTCAGCAGGCCGCTGGGATTCCTAAGAAGACGACATATGCTCCGCTTGCCGACGAAACTCGATGGTATCCCGACGATATTGAAGCATTCCTAGATTGCTTAGAGCAGGGCAGGGAGCCCGTGATGTCGGCGGCAAGGGCGCTGGGACCTTCGAAGGTTATTTCCGCCGCGTATCGTTCTGCTGCGACAGGGAAGGCCGAGTCGGTTTAGTTACTCGCCGACTGGCTGTCACTCTCGACGTTGTCATGCTGAACTTGATTCAGTATTACTTCCAGCTGAAAATCAATTTGCTCGTCAGTCACCATCTAAGTCGAGTAATTACTCCCTTGTCACGTGATACTGAATCAAGTTCAGCATGACAATGTTGGTCGTGGGTTTCCGTTTGATCGATACCCTGAATCAAGTTCAGGGTGACGGTTTTGCGAATTGTGAAACATGTTCGAACGGATTACGCCCCGCCGAACTACTCGCCAGCCAAGCCTTCAACGATTTGTGCGTTGGGTACCGAGTGAAAAATCTCAGGTGAAATTTTGATTTTGATCGACCTGCTGCCACCGCCGAGAATGATGTAGTCGAGACTCATCAGACCGTGATCGACGTATATCGGTACTTCGGGCGGTAGTGCGAGTGCCGTTACACCGCCAATCATCATTCCCGTAAGCTCGGCGGTTTCTTCGGAACGGGCAAACGAAACTTTCCCGGCGTTCATCATCGGCTTCACCACGTGATTTACATCGATGCGGTGCGTGGCTCGGACAACAGAAGCGGTGAAAGTCTTTGGCTTCTTCTTCGATGCGACGATGATCGTGTTTGCAGAGTTTTCAAGCGGGAAATCGTACTTCTCGCAAAATGCTGCAGTATCGGCGAAATCAGGATCGATTTCCACAATGTCGTAGGCGATTTTGGTTGTGTCGAGGAAACTGGTGACACTGGCTTCGATGATTTTGTTTGATGCTGAATCGGGCATGAGAATTTCCGTATAAGTCGGTTGAATGCAGGGCAGTGTAGCTAATAATTCACACAGACATGGCCAGTTGAAATATCATTGTCGCCATCAGCGGAGACACCGAAGACCGGGAACGATCTGATTATGGGCAAAACCTACTGGATGCTTGTGACGACCCAGGAGAATCTGGACATCACCCGCGCTCGTGGTTTTTCGATGCAGGGCGTCGATACCAAGAATCGCAAAAAAGCGGTTCGGATGGGACCCGAAGATAGGGTTCTCTATTACATTTCGGACAAAAAAGGGTTTGCAGCTACTGCGACCGTTACTTCCGATAGCTTTGAAGATGAAGAACGAATCTGGAAGCATCACCGCGAGAAGGAGACATTCCCTCATCGCGTAGAAATCGATGCTGATGTCGTTTTAGACCAGTCTGACTACATCGATGGCTATCAGGTTGGTCCGACTCTCGAGTACGTGAAGAAGTGGCCGCCACATCTATGGCCACACGCGTTCTTCGGAATGCTGCACATCATTCCGCAACGAGACTTTAATTTTGTTGAGGCTGAGTTGAGACGCGCCGGTGGGATAGCGCCTCCTCCAGTGCCTGTTGAGGATGTGGTTGCTGAAGAGCCGATGATTGAGATCGTTGCTGTGGCCAATTCGTCCAACGATTTTGAACACGCGGCACCGAGTAGAAAATTCTCGGTTGCAAGCAAGAGCCGCAAGAGTTCACACCGAAGGCGTTCTCAGAAGCGTAAGTAGTTTTTCACTACGGGTGCGTGAGTCCCTAATCGCTGTTTTCAGTCATTGCGCACTTGATCCGTTACCTCAGATATCAGGATGCCCACATTTGATTTCCCGACGTAGGAGGGATCTGGTGGGGCGTGTCGCGAGGGTTTTCGTGCACTCTTTCGCCGGTGGTTGGCAGCTTTGATGTCGGCATTTGGGCTAGTTAGGCCACTGCTGTTTGAGCGTGCCATGCAGCGCCCCACCACCCTAGATCCCTCGGCTGCCGCTCGGGAAATGTGATTCGTGCTTGAGGCGATTTGTGCGAAATTCGGTTGAGCAGTTGACTGGCGCTAAAAAAAAACTAGTCGCCGGGCTTCATGAAGTTGCGGTCGATTGGCTGCTTGTTGTGATCTACCCAGCCGGTGCCTGAAACACTCGACTTCTGTGGGTCGGGATCGCCAACGCCAAAGTTATCGGCGTAGAGTGGTGCGAGCTGGTCGAGTTCCGACTGTGGAATATCGTCGATATCACAAGCTGCTGCGTACTCATCGATCTGCTCAACAGATGTCATCGTAGGCAGGCACGAAGCCATGATCTGTGGCATCAAAGTGAACTTGATAGCGATCTGCCCAACTGTTGCTGGCTTGCCTTCGAACATATAGTCGATCTGCTTCAGCTTCTGAATCGAATTCTTCAACCAGTGCATACGACGGTAAGCACGGTGGTCTGAAGGATCGAACGGGCTTTCGTCGAGAATCGTGTCCTTCGTGTACTTGCCATCGAGCATTCCCGAAGCGTGTGGCACACGTGAGTAGACACCTATTCCCTGTTTCGCAGCTGCTTCCATCATCACGTCGGCGGGGTCTTGCTCGAGGATCGAATAGATCAGCTGGGCTGGGACCTTCATGTCGTTGATGGTGTACATGCCCTCTTCGAGCCAGCCGATGTCAGGGCCGACTGCTACACCGTAGTGTCGGATTTTGCCTTCGGCCTTTAGATCTTCCAAAGCGGCGATGGTGTCGTCACGCTGAAGAACGTCTAGTCGAGGGTTGTGGTACTGGTAAATATCGATGTAGTCGGTCTGTAGGCGACGGAGGCTACCTTCGCAGGCACGCTTGATGAAGTCGGCGTCCCACTGCTGTGGACGTTCTTTGTGACCTTCTCGGGGTGCTTCGATGTCATAACCGAATTTTGTACCTATCACTAGGTCTTTTCGCTTGTTGGCTAAAGCTTTCGGAATAATTTCCTCACCGTAGCCCGCACCGTAAGTGTCGGCAGTATCGAAGAACGTGATTCCCTTATCAGCAGCCTTTTGGAGGAGGTTGATGCCGTCCTCTTCTTTGACCTCGCCCCACCAGTTCATGCTCACACTCCACACGCCGAATCCAATTTCGGAAACGGTTAGGTCGGTCGACTGTATCTGGCGGTATTTCAACGTGCTTGTCCTGCGAACTTTTGATTGGGTGGTCGAGTGTAGTTGCTAAGCGTTTACTGGCTCTGCAGCTAATGCTTCGTGAATTTTCGATACCTGAGCTTCAAACTCGGAATCGGAGAGCGCGGGAGTGAGATTGGTGAGATCTATCTCGCCGTTGAGATCAACCCACGATTTGCAGCCGCCGTATGTTTCATCGACGTTCACTGTTGCTGCTGAGTCGAGTTTGTAGGCTCGAACGATCATCAGTTTGAGTGGGTGTCGTGGCTTCCAGTTGAATCGCTTTACCGGGAATTCTTCTGACCAGATGTGGAAGGCGTTCAGCGCCTGTACCTGATGTTCTTCGGAAATCTCGATGGTTTCAACTAAATCGCAGTAGACCGAAAACGAGATTTCTTTGCTGAAATCGGCGTTGGCGGTTTCTTCAAGAAGGTGTTGCTGCTCTTGCTTGAGAAGTAGTTCGCCTTCATGGAACAGGCCAGGGTAGAGCAGGAACTGTTCGTGCTCGATTTTGAAGTGACGTCCGTCTTCACGGATGCCACCTTTTCGGAGCATGAATATTTGTTCGCCGCGACCGAGTGCGCCGGTCGTAACCGCCCACTCTTTTAGGCCTATGTTGGATGAATTTGGAAGCATAAAACGTATCTTGGCTGTTTTATTAGCTTGTGTCACGCAGGAGACATTTACCTGTGCGTAACGACGCGTCGTACTCGAATTTTAGCGTGAAATCACTTAAGTGAGTCTACCGATTTGTATTCGATTCGAGTACAGAGGTAACCAGAGTTGAACGGGTGCCGAGCATTGTGAAGGTGTTTTGGGTGGTTAGTTCTTCTATTGCGGCCGTCGATACACCGCGTAATGCGGCCAACTTTTCGGCGACGATCGGTATGTCGCGAGGTTCCGTCCACTTGGCTCGGTTCTTTTTGAATGTCTGAGGATAAGAGTCGGTTTCGACCAAGATTCGATCGTCAGGCGTGTTCTTGGCCGATTCTTCGAGGTCTTGGATTCGAGTTAGCGTTTTGGCGAACGAAATGTTGAAGCCGAGATCGAGTAGCTCTTTTGCAAAATTCCATCGACCCTGAAAGTAGTGTGCGGTTCCGCCTAGTTCGCCAGCGTTGGTTTCTTTGAGAATAGATAAGGCGGCGTCGCGAGCGGAGTGGGCATCGTAATCATCCGCTTGTTCTCTGATGTGGAACACGATAGGCAGTGAGTGCTTGCGGGCGATATTTATTTGAGCATGGAATGATTCGGCTTGCCATTCCTTGTTCGGTGATTTGTCTTGGTGGTCAATACCGATCTCGCTCATCACGACGACTTGCGGAGAGGATGCGAGATTGCTTAGTTGGTCAAGATCATCGCTGGTAAGCGAACGTTCGAGATCAGTTGGGTGGACGCCAACTCCTGCGAACACGCGAGCATGTTTCTCAGCGAGATCGATCGCTAATTTCGAATCTTCGACAGTAGTTCCCGCTGTGAAAATAGCACCGACGTTCGCGTCTTCAGCTCGGCCAATGATTTCGGCGAACTCGTCTGTCGGGTGTTGGTGTATGTGGGCGTGAGTGTCGATGAACATTCGAACAATGGTAGTTCAGCTATTGAACTTTGAGGCGACTGACTTTGCCCATGCGTGAATAGCTGGCCAATTGCGATGGTCGCCTTGAGGAGTTGGAGCGAATCGATCGATTATTCGCAGATACCAAGGCAAGTTTGCCCGGTCGAAATAGCCGGTGAATAGGGCATCGGATACCACGTTGAGCTTTGGTGCCACCTCTCTGAGCTTGCCAATGAAGGCATCGTGCTCGGCTTGTCCGGCCTGTTCATTGCCAACTGAGAGGGTTCCGATAGAGAACAGTGCAACTGGTTTGCCATTAATCCGTTCTGAAGTGATCGCAGCGAACATGCCGGCTGCGCCCATCCATTTGTTGCCGTAAAGCGGCGAACCGATTACGAAAGCATCGTAATCGTCGGGATTCAGTGCACTAGTTGCCTCAGCTGCTGTTGCATCCATCCCTTCGGAAATCAATTCAGCGGCGATTGCCGATGCGATCTCACGTGTGGATCCGAATCGTGTGGCAAATGCGACCAGTACTTTTGTCAATTACGGCTCCGCTGCGTGGCAATCTTGTGCGATTCAATTCGACATGGCTGTCGAGATAGAAAGTATCGCGTACACAGCTGGCTGGGTGCTGCCTGAATATCGATAAAGAGACACGGCGATGACGGATTCTCGCTGCTGACATATTTTCCCCTCGTGATCGAAGGCGCTTCAATTCGTAATTTGGCCGAAATTGCCGCGAAGTACCGGTATGGATCACTTGTGTCAGCGTACGGACGCAAAAGGTTTCGTACGGTTTTTTAACGTGGGCTTCCCGGTTGTATTTCAAGACGCGAAAAGAGCGTTCGGTATGGCACTTACGGTGCCGGACTGAACGCTCTTTATGTATTCGCTGGAACCGTCGGTAGCTAGTCGAGCGAGAACGGTGGGTACTTGTCGGTGGTCAGCAGAAATGCGTATGCCTGCACTCGAAGCGACCATCGATTAACGCCAACTATGTAGTTGTGAATTCCTTGAGGTAGCTTCCCTGTAAACAGAATAATTACCCAGCCAACCATAACTAGAATCGCCGATATCGTTACCAAGAACGCAAGAACGATGTAGTGCGGCAAAGCCAGAATCCACTTGAACAAGGGCATCCAGCGGTTCAGTTGCCCCGAGTCTGGATATTCCAGAGTTAGATGCGTGGATTGCTCTTCGTCTGTCGATGGATAGTTGTCCGTCAACAGCATCCAATATGCGCTAACTCTGGTCGTGAATTTTGTCACTTCCAGATTGAAATCGAACCACCATCGTGGATATTTTTGACGGAATAAAACCATCAGAATCACTGGGAACAGTAGCGTCTGTAGCCCGGTCAGGACCAGGACGATAGGTACTAATGTGATGATTCTGAAAAATACGGTTAGCCGATTTCTTCCAGAACCTTCGTAGTCGATATTCAGGCTTGCCGGGTAATCGTTTGTTGACGAGCTTGTCATGTGATTGTGTCCCTCTTCTCAGTCGTAGAAATCGAATCTGCGGTTTCGAGAGACTATGACACTTAGTACTGATGCTGCAAGTTGACGAAACGACTACCACTTAGGCTGAGTCGGGTGTAACTTGGCGGGCAGCCGATTGCGAAACATGAATTTTGCAACATCTATCGAAAGTGAAAGACGAACAAATGCGCGCTGGACTAGGACAAATTCAACAGGCCTCACCCGAATACTTGCTGTACGCACAGCAGTATGGAATGAACGATATTGTGTACAACACGCCTCCACTCCCAAGTGAGGGCGGTTCGTGGGCTCTGCACGATCTTGTGAACCTACGAAGGCGAACAGAGAGCTACGGCCTGACACTATCCGCTCTTGAAAACGTGCCGACCACTTTCTACGACCACATCATGCTGAACGGTCCGAAGCGTGACGAGCAGATCGACAACATGATCACCACTGTGCGCAACATCGCACGAGCTGGTATCCCAATCTTCGGTTACCACTGGATGCCTTCGCACGTTTGGCGAACTCCTGAAGAGTTGATTCGTGGCGGCGCACGAGCAACTGCTTTCGACTACAAAAAAGCTGGCGAGATGCCACTCACACACGGTCGGGAATACACCGAAGAAGAGATGTGGGCGAACCTCGAATACTGGATCAAGATCATTACTCCGATTGCCGAAGAAGAAGGCATTCGACTTGGTATTCACCCGTGCGATCCTCCTGTAGATAAGCTCGGAGGAATTCCGATGCTGTTCAATTCATACGACAACTACCGTCGCTACTTGGATATCTACCCGTCAGACAACTGTGCAATCGAGTTCTGTCAGGGAACTGTTTCTGAAATGTTCGATTCAGAGGGAGACGCGCTGTACGAATTCATTGCTGAGATGACCGCTAAGAAGAAGATTCTTTACGTTCACTTCCGCAACGTTTCGGCCCCCAATCCTGAAGACTTTCGGGAGGAATTCATCAACACGGGTCACGTGGATATGTACCGAGCGATGAAGGCGTACAACGATAACGGCTACGACAGCTTCTTTATCGATGATCACGTTCCACACACGCATCAGGACACGCAGTTCGGTCACCGTGGTCGTGCATTCGCCAACGGCTACATCCAGGCAATGATCGAGGCTGTTACCAAGGGTGGCTGAGCCACGTTTTCTCCGGCATGTTTTACCAATACTGAATCGGTGATTACATGCCGGGGTGGGATTTTCTGAATGAGCAAACTTGAATCGACTGGGCTGGGACGCACTGGCGCGGACGCTATCCGCATCGGATTCGGTGGTGCTCCTGCTGGGTTGACCAACTATCTGGATCCGTTTTCGCCTGTTGATACGGCGCAGCGCGAGGGCGTTATTGCGGCGATTGGTCGGGCGGTTGAAGTTGGCATTAACTACTTCGATACGGCTGCGGCTTACGGAACTGGCGAGAGTGAGAAGATTTTCGGCGAAGGACTCTCGGCAGCTGGCATTTCAAGCCAGCGTGACGATCTCTACATCGCCACCAAAGTAAGTCACAACGAAGCAAACCCTCGTGAGTCGATAGAAAAATCTCTAAAGAATCTACGACTCGATTCACTCGATCTCGTGCAGGTGCATGGCACCACTTACACACCAGAAGCTCGTGACCAAACTTTGCGTTCAGGCGGGACTTTGGAAGTGCTTGAACAGGCTCGTGATGAGGGGCTGATTCGACATATTGGATTCACGACTGAAGACCAGAACCCGCCGGTCTATGAGTTCATTGCTTCTGGCAGATTCGATGTAATGCAGACCTGCTACAACCTCGTTTTCCAGCACACGTATGAGCCGACCCGCCCGTTTGGTTCGATCTACGAAGCGGATAAAGCTGGGATGGGTGTTGTGACGATGCGATCGCTAACAGCCAGCGTTTTTCAGCGTTGGATGAGCGCAGTTCGCCCCGACGATGAGTTCGATTATTCGCCAGCGTTGTTGCAGTTCGTACTTTCGAATAAGCTGGTCGATGTTGCGCTGGTTGGCATGCGCACACCTGAGGAAGTCGATAAAAATATTGCCGTGCTAAACGATGTTGCGGGTCGGTTTGACTTAAACGATCTGCACGAGAAGTTTGTTTAGCTAGTTCGTCAACTTGAAGTTGCTGGCTATGGCGCAAGATCATCACCTACCTGTCGTCCTTCGAGAGCCTCAGGATGACATCTTCTCGATAGTTGTCTTTGGAAAATAGATTCGGTGTTTCATACGCTTTTGCATGAGCCTCTACTGTTCAGTGCCATCCTGAGGTGCTCGAAGGAGGTAGACAGGGCTAGACTTTGGCGATGGAACCAACTGTCTACATCCTCGAATGCCGCGATGGTGCATATTACGTCGGGTCGACAACGAACCTAGAACGTCGAATAGCCGAACATCATGCTGGTGTTGGTTCCAATTGGGTGTCGAGCCGTCGTCCTGTTCAGGTTGTGTACAGTCAGATGTTTCCTTCACTGAGAGAAGCTTTTGAGGCAGAACGGCAGCTGAAAGGTTGGCGACGTGAGAAGAAAGAAGCTTTGATCAGAGGGGAGTGGGATAATCTGCCCGAGTTGGCAGATACTCGCCTACGTGTCGTCCTTCGAGGGCCTCAGGATGACATTTAGCTTTTGGCGATTTTTGCCGTTCGTAAAACAGTGTGAACAAGGATGAATTCATGAGTTCTTTCAAAGATTCTGTTAAGTCGGGTATGACCGAGTATCTGGATGAACTTAAGGAGAAGCTCGACGGTCTTACCGAGGCTGAACTTCGTTGGCAGGCTAGTTTAGATACGAACACGATTGTTTGGCTTGTGTGGCACATGGCGCGGGTTGAAGATAACTGGATCAACGGCGTGATTGCTGGCGGCGATACAGTTTGGGATTCCAGTGGATGGGCTGCGAAGACTGGGATTTCAGCCGAAGGCAACGGCTACTCGAATACGATGGACGAAGTTCGAGCGCTTCCTGAAGTGGCAGTTTCGGACTTGCTTGCGTACTACGATGCAGTGCGTGATGCGGCGTTCAGCGTGATCGATGATATGAGCGATGAAGACGTTTCGAACGAACTTGACCGTGGCAACGGGCCGATTACCTGGGGCTGGATTCTTGGTCACGTAATCGTCGAAGAATCTCAGCATTTGGGGCAAGTCGCTCTGATTCGTGGAATAATCCGGGGTCTCGACGGTTAACGTAAGGAATTTAATGGCTTCATTTAGAGATCCGATCAAAAGCGGGCTTAACGAGTATTTTGGAAAGCTGAAGGAATCGCTTGAAGGGCTAACTCCTGAAGAGCTGTTATGGCAGCCAGGGCCTGAATCGAATCATATTCTGTGGACTGTTTGGCACATGGCGCGTGTTTCGGATCGCTGGGCGAATTCGACGGTTTTGGGTAATCAAGAACTTTGGATACGCGATGGCTGGGCGGCTAAATTAGGCATGCCTGAAGATCGATATGGTCGGGGCGAGACGCCCGATCAGGTCAAAGATTTTCCTTCAGTCGATATTGCGTTGGTGCTCGAATATTTCGATGTTGCGCACGCTTCGCTGTTGGCGATGATCGACGCCCTTGAAAGGTCGGATTTGGACAGAGATGTTTATGC
>Ga0233439_10001933_pt1 | contig 24474 bp, 23 predicted proteins | sample SI_123_September_6_FD_182713 | JGI IMG/M metagenome (GOLD analysis project Ga0233439, IMG submission 182713) | Seawater microbial communities from Saanich Inlet, British Columbia, Canada - SI_123_September2016_100_MG | ecosystem: Environmental > Aquatic > Marine > Inlet | place: Canada: British... | reverse complement strand
ATTTGTTTTCGTTGTTCCCAATCACCTATACAAATAACCACATTTTCAGGATTACCATATGTTTTTTTGAAGTCGCTAATCATTTTTTGTTCGTTTCGTTTGATATTGATATATTTACCAAACTTCAACTTACGGAATAATTCTTTACGATAAAATCTAAATAATATATGGTTTATTCTATTTTTTTCTTGTAGATATTCTTTAAACTTGGTAATTTGTAGTGATTTACGATTAAAGTGTGATAGGTCTGTTTCATATTCTATGATGGTTTTTCCTTCAATCTTATTGGTTTTCATACCCAAAATAATATTATTGTATTTTTTCATCTTGGTTTCTTTTCTCCGTTGGTCTTGTGAATACCGAAATACATTCGCATCTTTGGAAGCATCATCTACGCAATAAATCAAGTCGGATTTTCCAGGGTCAATTCCTATAACTTTCTTATTTTGCAATTTGGAATAATCATCTAATTCATCAATATACAATTCTTTTGATATTCCCTTCTTCATCATAGGTAATTTCTTACCAACTAAATCATCTCGTAAAAATAAAATACTCAATCCAATTCCATCTGTGGAAACCATATGATGAAACGAAAAACCTGTTTTATTAAACATTTTTCGCTCCGTTCTAAAAAAGAACTTCCATATCTTATCTTCATTCTTTTTCAGTTCCCCTTTTGTTTTGAAAAACCCTTTTGTTCCGTGTTCTTTTCTCAACAATAGATTAACTAATGTAGTTGTATCTAATCGTATATATTTTGGCGTAATTTCACTTCGCAATGGAAACACATTATTAACACTTTCATCATCATTTTCAACTTGTTTCATCATATAAATCATACACGGCAAATAATCCATAGTTTTACACTTCAAATCATACATAACACTATTTTTTTCATACTTGGTTTTAGGTGGTAAAATATGTTGCTTTTGTTGTGTAATCCATTTATGATAATGATGATTTGATTGGTATGGTTTATCATCTACATTCAATAAATCATTCTTTATTTTTCGTAAATCAGCACAGAGGGTTCTTATTCGTGCATCACGCTCCATTTTAGTTTTTCCCAATTTTCTTATTTTATTCACAATCAGTTTCTTTTTCCAAACAACATTTACATATCGTTCAACATATTCTACATAGTGTAATTGTATGTTATTCTCATACATTGTGATAACATCTTCCTTCAAATAATCTAATGTAGTATTTAGTCCAGCATAGTCAATTGGGTCATTTTGTGTAACAGGTAAATAGTGCTGATTGTAGAAAGTGATAAGTTTGTCTTTCATTTCAATCGTTTCTTTATTTGGAGGTTTTCCTCTTTTTTCAGTTTTCTCACCACAAACAACTTTCATAGAATTATTAATGAGTTCTTTGCTTACTATTGGTAATGTTTGATTATTGTTTTCATAGTAATCTAATAAATATAATTTCAGAAATTGTAAAGTATGAATAACAATCTTGTTAGATTTCACAACAGCATCATTGATTATTTTTGTATTAAGTTCAGGATGTTTCAATACACTTTTGAGCGAAGTTTTAATGGATTTGAAAAACTCAGGTGGTTTCTCTTTTGCGTTTTCCATTCTATATACTATGTAAATATATTATTTTAAGTATTTTTCCCTAAATAATATATTTTAAGTAAAATCCCCTAAACTTCTGTAAAAATATACATTGGGGTTTTTATCCATTTTTCATTAATTTTGAATTGCCCTTCTTTATTTTCAATTGAATATTTTGGTTGAACTAATTTCTTAATAATAGACAACCAAGGTCGTTTAATTCGTTCAGGTTCTCCTACCGCTTTCATATTATTAAATGCAAACCATTTTCGTATTTCAGGTATAAGTTCCATAATTTGTTTTTGTATATCTTCATTATGGTCTAATTCATATAGTGTATATGTATTCTTATTTTCCAAATCTAATATGCTAATAATTTTATCAGTAATATCATCTTGTTCTTTTTTATATAATTCACTTTTTAATCTCATACTTGCTATATAATTTACATAAATAATTTTTAAGTAAATTATGATTTATAATTTTTTAATTTACACTTACGAGTTGATGGTTTCCGCTTATAAGTAATATCATCTTTTACACCATAAGCATATTGAAAATAATTCTTATAATTTTCTGGTTTCACTTTGTCTATTGCTTTATCAATATTTTTCTCTAATCCTGCAAATGTATATACATCTCTGTTCTTTTTAATGTATGTTTTTATTTGGTTAAAATACATTTCTACTGCATTTGTTATTGGACTATATGGAATGGTAAATAAATATTGATTACCACTTTTTATTATTGCTTCTCTTACCATATCGTTATTATGACTTCTTGCATTATCTAATATGATAAGATGGTTATTGTATTTAGGTGCTATTTGTGTTTCTATAAACTCTACCATTCTTTCTTTGGTTGTTCCACCCTTTTCATAAAATGATTTACCCACGCATTTTGAATTATTGATTGCAACTAACAAAGTAAAACTACGGAATACAAAGTTGTTATTTGTTTTGATTATACAACGCTTACCAATATAACATCTACTATATGAAGGTTTCAAATGAGAACCTATACTGGTTTCATCTAAACAAATAATCTTATCAATTGGATATTTACGCACTTCATTATAGAATGCTTCCATTTCTTTATTTTTGTATGTGAGTTGTTTTCTTCGTTCTTTTGGATAATGTTGGTGTCGTGTCCGTTTCCTTGTCCGATTGTTTGCTCTAACAACTCTACCTAAATGGCGTGTAGAAATATCTAAATCCTTATATTTATTATACCGACTAAAAATTTGCTAATGTAAAATTATATCTAGGATAATATATATAGGTATATTATATGAATTTATGTAACAAAAACCACCCAATATATGAACCCGATAAATGGAATAAAGACGTAAATATTAAAACAGCACACAACTGTTATTCCTACGCACTTAATTTGATTGATCCTAAAATGGCAGAGATATGTAAAGAATATAAAAAAATTAACAAAAAACCAGATAACTTGGTGTATTTGAAACCTCAACCAGGTCGGTATTCTGGATATATAGACGAATATACAAACGATAAAATCTATAAAAAAACATTCAGTAAATGTACAAATATAGAAGCCCGTATGAAAAAAGATAACCCTTGCATTATAAAATTAAAACATGGAGAAGAATGTCCTAACCATTATTATAAGATAGCTTTGTATCATGCGGCAGATGGTACTGACTATCATTTTTATAGACAAGATAATACTGGTATATGGAGTCACAAAAATGGGTCATTAAGTGCAACCAACAAAGATCTAAAAGGCAGGATTATAAGAGACCCTGAAACCTCTGAAAAATTACGTAAAGGTGGACGATTCAGATTTTGTGGTTTTTTTGCAGTACCGACTTCAAGTAAATATAAAAATATATCATGCTTATCAAGACCATATAAAGATAAAATCTCAGAAGTGCAAAAAATGATAAATGAAATAAAAAAACGTAAAACTGTGGGTAATTAAAAGTTAAAACAATTATTGAAATGGTTCACTAAGCTAAGTTATATCTTTATAGTTATATTTTATAGTTACGGGTCTATTACTATAGATATTGATACTCTAACATGTAGTCATTAATATATTCTTCATTCCATCATGTTGTTCAACACGATTATGGCTAAGTAACGCTATATGTTTATCGATTCTGACAATCCATTCATCTAATATTGAGCTATTTACGTAAATATCATTATCAGCCTCAAAAACAATTTTATTTGTCTTTTTAAAATTGTCGCTATCAATCATATCGTTGTGGTATTCATGGCATTTAGATAGGTAATCTAAACTAATATCACTCTCGCCAGTCCGTGAACGTTTACCTATTCTGCGATGACATGTATTAGGAGATGCTTGAATGTATATTATTGTAGTTATCTTGAAATAATTAGCAAACGTATCAAACCATGTCAAGTATATAGTATAATTTTCAAGTGATATGTTTTTAGATTCGTATAATAATTTTGCAAATACCATTTTATCCGTAAATAAACTTCGTTCGGTGATAATGATTGAATTTTTATTGTTTTGTAATGCATATTTTATAATGGCTAATCTAGATATATATGCCATCATTTGAAATGCGAATGCGTGTTTATTAGGATCTTTATAAAATAATTCAAGCATAGTAGTGTTATTTTCATCTCGTATTTTCTCCCATTCATCAACGGGTTCTTTTAAAAATATGATGTTTTTATTGTTTGTAAATTTCGATTTTATATTTTCTAGAAACGTCGATTTACCTGAACCTATATTTCCCTCTATTGAAATAATTATATTATTATTATAATTATATTCCATATGTGTATTTGTGTTTGCATATGCATTTGTATAGCGACAATTAGTAGTTGTACTCATTTTGATGGTATGTTATATAAATTACTTTAAAATCTATAACATATGACTCATACATTTCATTTTTATTTATAAATAAAAGCTATAAATAAAAGTTGGTTATTATAAATAAAAATGAAAGTATTTAATAAAAAGATAGAATTAATAAATAACATATTAAGAAAATGGATTTGCAACAAAGAAAACTAAACAAAATTGAATGGGACTCGGTTGAAAAGGATTTTTCAGGAGAAGAGTTGAATGTATTAAAACTGATTCGTGATGGATTCCATAATCAAAATGTAAGGTCAAATAATACACAAACATTATTCATGTATTTGAAGATGGAATACGCCACCAAGATGGAAGATCATCTGTACAACATTTATTTTAGAACCGCAGGTGACGCATTAATTGAAACCATGAAAAAGATCTATCACGATTTTGACTGTATTCAAGCGAATAAAAATGTGAAAATAAGTTCTGCTGATAGGATCCGTCTAGAGCGTAATGATATCAAAAAAATCATGAATATGGAGTTGTATGAGTATATCCTACTAAATCACGCGCGAAAAATAGTAAGTTACCATGGAAAAAAAAGTACTACAAAGTTCATGTCATCCTATTATACATTAAGCATTTTGTTTAAGAATAAAATACCAACCGTAAATAGACACGTAGTTAGCATTCTAGAAAAAATACTAAACAATTTCAAACCTACTTTGGATATATCAAAATTGATTGCTAATGGTGAAACAATTATTGAACGAAATAAAGATTTATTGAAATACAGCGACTTAACTTTGTATGAACATCAAAAACAAATATTTAATATTTTCAAAATAAACAATAAAAATAATAACGATAATGATAATAAAGCGTCAGAGGATGACAACAAAACATCAGAAGACAAAAAGACAGGTAAGACAGATGATGATGATGACAAGAGCAAATGTAGCGAGGAGAGCGAAGAAAGTATTGAGTACACAAGTGACAGCGATGATGAAGATTATGAAAAGGATAAACCACAAGCCAAGTTGGTACTATATATGGCACCCACAGGTACTGGAAAAACATTAACCCCTATAGGATTATCTGAGGGGTATAAAATACTATTTGTATGTGTAGCTAGACATGTTGGATTAGCTTTGGCGCGTTCTGCGATAGCACTCAAGAAAAAAATTGCGTTTGCCTTTGGATGCGAAACTGCTGCAGATATTCGGTTGCATAATTATGCCGTGAAAGATTATGTTAAACGTCCAGATGGTAGTTATATAGTATACAAAGGTGGTAATAAAAAGATAGACAATAGTTTGGGTCAAAACGTAGAGATAATGATATGTGATGTTCAATCCTATTTGATAGCGATGAACTACATGAGGGCGTTTAACAAGAACGAAGAGGGGTTCAACAGACACGATAACATTATATTGTACTGGGATGAGCCGACCATTACGTTGGATTATGAACATCATGAATTTCATGATATGATTAAGCGTAACTGGAATAAAAACAAGATTCGTAATATTGTTTTATCTTCTGCTACGCTTCCAAAGTTACATGAAATTGACGAAACTATTACCAAGTTTCGCGATAAATACCGAGACAACTGTATTATCGATAATATTGCAAGTTATGATTGTAAGAAAAGTATTCCGATTATCAATAATAATGGTTGTGTAGTATTACCGCATTATTTATCAGATGATTACCAAAATATTATTGAGATTGCCAAACACTGTGAAAACAACAAGACACTTTTAAGATATTTTGATTTCAAAGGTATAATTGATTTTATCATGTATGTAAATGATAATAATTATATTAGTACTAAATACAAAATACCATATCATTTTGAAGAAATTGATGATTTGACGATGACAAAAATTAAGGTATATTATATACAGATTCTTCAAAATGTGATGAAGGGTACATGGGGTGCAATATATACCTATTTCAAAACGATTCGTCGTGCAAAAATACTGGAGAATACTACTTATTTGAATAATAATAATATCCATAAATCACAAAGTATCGGACCCGAATTGGTTAACACTCCTCACGGACTAAGCAGTTATAACAATATGGCAGGTAAACCTTTAGGTCGTGCAGTAAGTTATGGAGAAGTGGTAAGTCCTAAAACAGACACACAGAATGGTACCTCAGGTATTTATGTTACTACTAAAGATGCATACACTTTAACAGATGGTCCTACTATTTTCATAACCGAAAACGTGGAAAAGGTAGCCAACTTTTGTATTCAACAATCAAAAATTCCAAGTGTGATAATGGAGGATATTTCTAGAAAGATATATTACAACAATACTCTTAATGAAAAAATAGATGTCTTAGAAAAGGAAGTAGAGTGCTTGAAAGAGGATATAGAGGATGTTTCTGGTATTGAAAGTGCCACCTCTAAGACAAATGGAAAAGATATCCGAAAGTTTAACAGGGATTGTCCAGATGATGTAAACAGTTCGAGCAAGATTAAATTGAACAAGTTGACGGTAGAAATAAATCAATTCCGAGGTAAATTGAAAAGCGTATTGTTGAATGAGTCATACATTCCGAATAAGGACTTACATAAGAAAAAGTGGTCACCGCGTAATACAGATACATCTAGTAGTTACACGTCAGATATTGACGAAGGTATAGTAGACGAAATAATGTTGTTGTGTGGGGTTGATAATTCTTATAAAGTTCTTCTGATGATGGGTATTGGTGTCTTTATAAATCATGCAAATATAAAATACACAGAGATTATGAAGAAATTGGCTGATAATCAGAAATTGTATATGATAATAGCATCCAGTGATTATATATATGGTACTAATTATCAGTTTTGTCATGGATATATAAGTAAAGATTTGAATCTAACACAGGAGAAGATTATTCAAGCTATGGGTAGAATTGGAAGAACCAATATTCAAAATGATTATACAATAAGATTTCGCGATGATAGTTTAATTATGAAACTGTTCTCGGATGAAGTAGATAAACCAGAGATAATGAATATGAATCGTTTATTTAGTTAGTTAGTTAGTTAGTTCGCGTAAAAAATAAATAATAACTAAAAAATAAAAACTAAAAAATAAAAACTAAAAAATAAAAACTAAAAAATAAAAACTAAAAAACAAAAACTAAAAAATAAAAACTAAAAAACAAAAACAGTACACATTTTAACATTTTAATTAGTAACATTTTTTATTGTAATATTTTTATTGTAATATTTTGTTAATAAAATCGATTAATAAAAAAATGAAATGTAAATAATTAAACAAATAATATTTACATTATTATTACAAAATGGAAACTAACACTACAATTACATTTGATAATCAATATGTATTATCAAGAATAGAAGAGAAAAAAAAATCTAATAATTTAAAAATAATTCAAGAACTAAAACAAATAGCGCCATTATTAAGCGATGTTGATTTATTACAATTATACAATAAATCAATATCAATACATCAAAGTAAAAATCAAGGAAACGGAGATTTTCTTGAAAATGATATTTTAGTTGGCGTATTAGATAAAAATAATATACCTTATAAAAAACAAGTAACAATAAATGAATCAGGAATAATTGTTGGATTTAATAAAAAAAAAGGAAAATGTTATCATATCATAGATTTTGTACTTGGAGAAAATATTGAAGTAGGTAAATCAATAACAGATTATAAAGTTATTAGTTGTAAAACTACTTGTCGTGAAAGGTGGACGCAAGATGATTGGAGTTACACATTTCCACCAACTCTATATATATTATTAACCATATCAAACGATTACCCATCAGCTCAAAGATTTAGAGAAGATGCAAAAAGAAAAATAATTAGTTGTCTTCCCAAAAAGAAAGACGATAGATTGTTTAAATTAAATTTTGAAAATTTGATTGAAGAATTACGTAAATTATAAATATTTATTTATATTTAATCCAATTATTTCAGTAAATATAGTTGGAATCGTGTTTCCCAATTGTTTCCATTTATCTTTATTATTTCCACATAGTTTAAAATCAATATTAAAACCTTGTATTTTCAAACAGTCCTCTGTTGTTAATCTGTATTCTTTTCCATCAACCATATACCCATCCCAGTTGTGTTTATCATTAATAGGAGAATTTTTACCTCCACATCTAATAGTATACGCTGTTTTTTTTTCGAAATTTTTACCAAGTAGTTCTGTTAATGTTGTTTCTTTTTTATATTCATCAAAACCAAGCAATTTATCAATATGTTTAACAATTTTAGTATCATTTCTAACCCCTATAATAAATAAGCGTTTTCTCATTTGAGGTAATCCGTAATCACTACATTTTATAACTTTATATGTAATTGTATATTCTGCTGTTTCAATATCATGTTTTATTCTGTCAAAAGTTTTACCTCCATCATGATTTAATAATCCCTGTACATTTTCTAGAATAATAATTTTTGGTTTATGGTATTCAACAAATTTCATTATATTAAAGAATAATGTTCCTCTGTTATCATCAAAACCTTTATGTTGTCCACACTGGCTAAACGGTTGACAAGGAAATCCAGCACATAATATATCATAATTAGGGATATTTATTGGTTCTATTTCAGTAATATCACCAAGAGGCATTAAGCCATAATTTTCTTTATATGTTTCTTTTACTGCCTTATCAATATCACAAGACATTATACATTCCCAATTTAATTTTTTGAATGAATAATGAAAACTTCCTATTCCGCAAAATAAATCTATAAATTTAATTTTTTTATTTTCGTTTACTTCTGATACAACGTGTACACTTTCATTACGTTTTATTTCATTCATCTTTTCATCAACAACTTTTTCAATATTTTCTTTACTCTTACTTTTGGTAATACATGGATTTTTTTTATTTAGGTGTTTTGAATAATGTCCTTTTTGTGTAAATTCCTTTCTGCACTTTTCGCAAGTATATTTAACCATTTTACGTTATTATGACATAAATATTATTTCATTTTTAAATCAATTTTTTATTGTATTAATCAAAAATAACTCATTTTAGTTAATGTTTATAAATATTATATGATATTATATATATTATATATATTATATGATGTTATATGATGTTATATTTCATGGTATATTTTGAATAATAGTAGATCAATTTATAAAAGTATTTTTTAATTTTATAAATTTAACTAATTAACACATTTGATAGTGTAAAATAAAAATATAATACTTGGTAAATAATTGGTAAATAACCGTTAATTTAGTTACTATAAGCCAAACCTCCCATACCAGACATGATTCTTAGCACGTTGTAGTTGGTAGCATAGACACGAACCTTTGCGGTCTTGGTTCCCTCAACAGTTGCGTTAGAAAGAACAAGTTGAAGAGTTGCGTTGTCAATTCTGGAGAAGTTACAGGTTCCAGATGGTTGATGTTCCTCAGGTCTAAGAGCGAATGAGTACACGTTGATACCCTCATCAGGAGATCTGGTGTGTGCTTGGTAAGGTTGGACCCATGAGAAGTAAGAACCTTCACGCTCAGAGAATCTGTCTTGACCGTTCAATTGCAACTTAGCAGTAACAACTGGATTTTGTCCCCAACAGTGCATGTCAAGGGAAGTTTCAGAAAGGACAAAGGTTCCTGCATCAGAGACACCAGAGTTATCAAGATGAGATCCAGAATCTTCAAGACCTTGTGCAGCATCAGGAGATAATCCGTCGGTATTGACTTGTATTTGAGGTCCACCCATGTTTGCCTCGTTGTATGGGTTGGAAGGTCCGTGCCAGTATCCGGTGAATCCTTCTCCTGGGATATAGTCAAGAGCTCCTGCATCTTGGAAAAGTCCACGTGCGTCGATGTATGCTCTGGAATCGGCAGCGATGGATTGAGGACCTCCGAAAGCATGGATTGCGTTGGGAAGTGCATCAATAGCATCGGTGTAGTTGAATGGTTGTGCACCAAGAACCTTGAAAAGAAGAGCATCACAAGTCAAAGATGAACAGTAATCAACGTTCTGATCGGGTTGGACAACCCAGATAAGTTCCTTAACAGGATGGTTGAAGTTCAATTTGATTTTGTTACTTGAGGAACCAACAGATTCATCACCTGTGAATTGAAGTTGGGTGATCAAGTACTCGTGAGGGTTTTGTGCCATTCTGCGTCTTTCATCGGTATCAAGGAACACATAGTCAACATAAAGAGAAGCAGCAACTAGAGATTGGTTGTATGCGATGGTGGCAGGGACAGGTCTTCCAGCGTTGTATTGTCCTGTAGATCCAGAGTATGGTGAGGTGTTACAGTTAAGAGTAGTAACTGCCCACAAACACTCATCAATTGGGCGAATATCAAGGTTGATCTTGACTTCGTGGTATTGAAGAGCAATCAAAGGAAGAGCAAGTCCTGGGTTTTGGCAAAACCAGAATTGAAGAGGGATGTAAAGAGTAGTTTCAGGAAGTGCGTTTCTTGGGGCACACACTTGTCTTGGTGCTTCAGAATCACAAGGACTTTCGACATCAGAAAATGAAGGATCAGTGATGAAGGTAAGCTGAGTAGTGTTACCGATCATCTTGAAGTATCCTCTAAGTTGTTCAGAAGTCATCGTAAGTTGGTTCCAGATGTGCATCCAGTCACCGTATTGTCTGTCGATTCTTTGACCTCCGATTTCGACTTCAACTTGGGCGATTATTTGTTCACCAGGGAAGTCCAACCAACGGGCATAGACACCGGTGTTTTCACCAGTAGTGTAGTTTCCAAGACCCATAAGTTGGTTGATCTCAGGAACAGTAACTTGAAGATAAGTTCTGTAGGCAAGATCACCGTTTCTACTGATGACACATTGGACACGTCTACCGAAATCGGCTTGACCGTTGAAAGTTTGTTCGATTGCTTCAATAGCAAAGTTAGTATAACGTCTGTAGGTTACTTTCCAGAATGTAATTTGAGGATTACCAGTAAGATAGACATCTTGAGCGCCATAGGCAACTAATTGCATTAAACCTCCACCCATTTTTATAATATTGCTAAAGAAAAAAAAAACTTTTATTTTAATTTAATTAATAATTAAAATAAAATCATCTAATATTCGTGATTATTACATTATTCACAGAATATTTACAATAGACATATACATTATGTAGCGTTGTTAATAGAAACTAGTGTAATTTACCTATATATTCATATTACTTTTGATGAAATTGATGATGAAATCATCATTATATACTTCCATTTTATTCTCATGCTTCTTCTTGAATATGTATGAATCATCTTTTTTTTTGACCTCCCATCCTTCCTCTAGAGCATTATATAATAACATCATTTTCTTGAATAAACAAACATCCATCTCATAATTACCGTCAATTTTACTATTAAATATTTCTGTATTTTCCATTATTATAATGAAAAGAAAAGTTGAAGATAAATTCAAACTTGTTCTAAATATTATATATATTTTTTTTGAGTTAAATAGAATATATATTTTATAGTATAAAAATTAACATGAATAATTCTTTTAAACCTAAACCTAGTAAACAGATAAAATTAAATAAGACATCTATCACACTAGATAATACTCATCAGGATTTTTTAAAAGAATTCAGCAAAGATTATGATGAAAAGATACCTAAATTGAAGATGGAAAAAAGAAAAGTTAAACATAGGTTGGGAAATGTAAAATCTTTGGAGGATAAGCTTAATTTACAGGACAGGTTTAAGGAGCTAAATACAGAAATTAATATTTTAAAACTAAAAAAGAAAGAATACTTTTTAGATAATTCAAATTACATTTTTGAATACTTTGAAAATAAGAAAAACATATCTTCTGCAGCTAACAACAGTAATAATAATAATAAAAATACATTAGTGAACAATTTTTTCAAAATAAAAGATAACGCTAAAGATGAATCGGATAATGAAACAAGAAATAATATTGTTCACAAATATCTGTATAATGTAGATAAAGATGAGTTTTTAAATATGAATGCATATGTCAAGTCAACAGATGTATGTCAATATTGTTCAAAGGGTGAAATGATACCTATGGAAGACGAAGGAATAATGGTATGTAATTTGTGTGCAAAGATGGTTACATATTTATTAGAGAATGATAAACCGTCATACAAAGAACCACCAAATGAAGTGTCTTTTTATGCATACAAAAGAATAAATCATTTTAAAGAAATTCTGGCACAATTCCAAGGTAAGGAAACAACGCAAATACCTCCTGAAGTTATTGAGAACATTAAATTGCAAATCAAAAAAGAAAGAATTGGATTAGATGAAATAACCAATAGCAAAACGAAAGAAATATTGAAGAAATTGGGTTATAATAAATATTATGAACACATTCAATTTATTAAAGACAAATTGGGAATCAAACCGCCTGTAATGAGTCAAGAACTAGAGGGTACGATGTGTAATTTATTTATGGAACTTCAGGCGCCGTATTCCAAGTTTTGTCCAGGGGACAGAGTTAATTTCTTGAATTATTATTATACAGCATATAAGCTATGTGAGTTATTAGGCGAGGTGCAATATCTTGAGTTTTTCCCTATGTTAAAAGACCGAGACAAAAGGATTGAACAGGACAATATTTGGAAGAAAATTTGCGAAGAGTTGGACTGGGGTTTTATACCTACCATATAGGGTCGTCAGTACCTTTTTTACAGTTGTATAAATATCCTTTAATTAAGGTGTATATGGGAACAATTTCAATAAAGGGGTATTGAATATGGATTGGTCAGGTGTGTCGCAATTAGCACCATATCCCCTACCATATACTACTCTGTTTCCTCCCTTTAATGTAGTTTTCTTACTTTTCTTACTTTTTCCGCATTTACTTTTGTTCGTTCCTTTTGCGTTACTTTTCTTTGCGATTTGAACCACTTTGTGTGTGTCCTTGTGCTTTAAATATAAGTTTCCATTTGTGGTACCTTTAACGTAACGTCTTTTGAATTCTGCTGGTTTTCTTTTTTGCAACATTAGCATATCTTTACAGCAAGTTCGACAACAAGTGTAGAATGTATATTTATGTCCATCTAGTACTAATGTATGTGGTCTGGATTTAGTGATTGGTGCATATTGATTGCCAACCTGTTTCATATGTGGACATTTATCTGTTGTTGTTTCTCTTTTCAAAGTTTTGGAATGATTAATATTTTTATATTTATTTTTATTTTTACTTCTCTTATAAGTTTTATTCATATACTATAACGTAATATATTATATAAAATATAAAATATTATACCAAATTTTTGAATGATGTTAAGAGTAGATTACACAATAAATACGCAAATAAATATATTATTACTAAACGTATTTATTTCGATTAACCGTATTTATTTCGATTAAACGTATTTAGCTGGATAATTAAGTTGTTACATTTAAAATCCTCCTGGGAATCTAACCAAGTTAGCACCAATACCGAATCCAGCACCAGACCTTGCGGTGACACCCATAGTTGGTACATAAGTATCCAAAATACTGAATGTTGCGGCAGCAGTTAGAGCAATCAGAATGATTTCTTCCATGTTCAAAGAACGCTTAGGGATAGCATATGCTGCAATAGCGACCATAAGACCCTCAACTAAGTACTTTATGATTCTTCTAATAAGTTCACTCACGTTTACCGTACCTTTCATTATATAATATTTCACTAGAAAAAAAAAGTATGGATAATATTAAATAAATATTAAATATAAGTTTACTAAAAAAACTTAAATAATGTACTGTTAATAAAGTATAATGGCAGATAACAGTAGTAGTTTTGAAAGAAAAAATTTTAACGGAAAACCTAATCCTAAGTATGTAGATTTACTAGATGAGGATAAAGCCATCGCTGGACAAAAATTTACATGTGTATCTTTTATTTCTCCTGAAAATATCTTAAAACAAAAGGAATTATTTTTCTTTGAAAATTTCCTAAAGAAATGGGATTTCAATAAATCCATGGAGAAATTCGTACAATTTACTAGTTTTGTTTCTTATAAATACAACCTTTCATTTGATGATGTGTCAAATGATTTGAAGGAATTTGTAAAGGAAGAGAAGGAAAGTCTTGGCAGTATCAATATTAACGATGAATACAAAACCTTTGTGGACAATAATGAAGAAGAACTTGAAAAGAAGTTCAATATTTCACATAATTTTACTACATCAACAAGAGGTCTAAAGATACGCGGTAGTTATCCTACTTTAGAGGAAGCTGAAATGCGCGCTAAATTACTACGAGAAATTGACCCTAACCACGATGTTTTTGTAGGACCTGTGGGTTTATGGATGCCATGGGACCCAGAAGCTTATAAGACAGGTAAGGTCGAATATATGGAAGATGAGCTTAACCAGTTGATGAAAGAAAAGAATAAAAACGACCAAGAGGCGAAGGTGGCATTCGATGAACGTGTAAAAACCACGAAAAAAGATGCTATCAAAGATAACATCGAAAAGGCGGAAAAATCTGGAAATGTCTTGACACAGACAGTTGATAAGGATGGAAATTTGATTGGTATTAACAACAATACACAGATTGAAACACTTACTGGAAAAGACCAGGAAATCTCATCGGCTGATATTTGTAATGAATTGTTTGAAGGTGAAAACATTATTATGGGTAAAAGTGATAATGGTAAATCACAATTAGTGAGTGGACCTTTTGTGGAAGATAGCAAGAAGAAGGACTAAATCTTATACACAAATAGAGTTATAAACACATTTATAAGCTCTTTTAACAAAGACCTCTCCCCCCTGATCGGAATAGTTGGATTCTATATCATAGCCATCTAGATCTTCGTATTTACTTTCATCTTCTACATCCTCTTGGTTAGATCCAGATGTTACTGCATTATTATCTGATGTTGTGTCTGAATCTGTAACATGTACTCTTCGTGTTTTTCTGCGCGACATCTGGTTAGGATATATTATACATATGTAGACATAATACCAAAGTATAAAACATAGAGTTAATATAGCTCCAATCAAGGCAATTATTCGCATTACATTTGTTGCTTTTTCCATATTAAATATTTAATATTGATTATCTAATATTGATTATTGGTTTTGTTTTTATTTGTTTTTATTATCCAACGTATCCTGTAAACAAATATATAATGATGTATCCTAAAAATGTCGCTAAAATTGTGGCTACAAATAATTCGAAATCTCGGTAATAATTGTTATTAATAAGTTTGCATCGTAATGAATCATTTTTATTTTTTTTACATTCGCTTTCTTCATTAGTTACATATTCATTTACTCGAATAGCAATAATAGCTGTAATAGCTGTTATCAGAGATATACCTAAATAATGCTGATATTTATACTTCAAATTCATTTTATAAAAAGGACTGAATAATGGTTTCATATCAATACTATATATAATACATAGCATATTATATATAATAAATCATAGTCATGTCTAATAAATAAATCATGGTAAACATATACCACCTACATATTCAAATTACTATCCATCAAATTACCATCTACTTTTTTTCACATTTATACGCGGACCTCCGCCTCTTTTTTTGACAGCACTAGGATCATACTTTTCGTCTTCGTCGTCTGAATTCATATCTTTTGATAAATCCCAAAATTCTTTAGACCCTAATCTAAACTCGCCATGACTACTAGCTTTGTACCAAAATACCTGGTCATACAATTTATTGGACTTTGAATTGTTGTTGATAACTAGACACTCGTAATTTTCCGTACACTGGTCCATAACCTGGCAAAACGATTCAAATGTAGGAAACATTCCTGCATAATTCTCATATATTCGTTTTCTATTAGCTATATAATTCTCTCTTAAAATAAAAACGTAATCTATATTAGTTCGTAACATAGGCGGTATACCCAACGGATATTGCATGGTAATGACTAACATTATCTTCCAGTGACGCCCATTCATGAAGAGTAAACGCATCATTTTATCTCGTGTCCAGCTACCATCAAACAGACAATCATCCAGAATTACAAATGCACGCGGGTCTATTGTAGTTCTTTTATATGCAGCCATCTCTTTTTTTACTTCTTTTAATACTGTTCTTTGACGTTTGAGTATATTTTCAATAATGCTTGTATTATATTCGTGGTGAACAAATAATCGTGGGACCATTTTTCCGTAAAACCCGTTACCTTCTTCTGTGCCAGATATAACTGTACCTATAGGTATATCTTGATGATAATACAATAAATCTCTGACTAAAAAACTTTTACCAGTATCACGCTTTCCTATTAAAACTACTACGGGGCCTTTATTTTCGGATGGCTTGAAACTGATATTCTTCATATCAAATTTTTTTAATTCTAAAGTCATATGATTGATATATACATAATATTTATTTATTTAATATATTTAACGAAACTTTGTAGTTTATAACGAAGATATACTAATATATAGCAGTACATACTAATTCATACTAAAACTATACTAAAACGAAATGAATAATGTTATTAGTTCAAAATGTAATAATAATTTTATTTTATACATAATAATAACTTTAATGGATATTAATTATCATAAAAGTAAAAACGGTGAATTGTTTGCAAATTTAGAAAAAGCAGATATTTTAAATTCAGAAAATACACAAAATTTTTTGCCTATTTATTCCAGATTTTTTAGCTTGAATCAAACAAACTACAATAATATAGTTCTTAACAACGAATGGAACGTCCAATCTGTTAATTATAAGGAGAAGGAAAATGCAAATATTTACAACACTTTTCTGTTTAACACCAAAACTAAAAAGAAAAAAGAAAGTAGTGTATTTATTAAATTCGCACCTTTACTCGATCCTTGTAAATACATTATAGGGAAATACGATACGACCAACGAGGACTTATTTAACCTACCAAATATTACTAATGAAAATGTATATTCTAAAATCAAGAATTACAATAATAGCGCATACGTAGATAGTTTTTTTACTTACTTGAACAGCAAACTAATGCGTGCTCATAATTTCTTTCATGGTGTTGATTATTTTGGCTCTTTTATTACAGTCAAGAAAGATTATACAGTTAATATTGCGGACGACCTTGAATATTTAGTAGATTCCGATTTTTTCAATAAAAATAAAAATAAATTATTCAAGGTAGATGACTATGATTATTTATTTGAAAATGACTGCGATAGTAAATCAGGTAGACCTCCTATTAAAATTAATAAATCGATGACTTGCAATTCAAATACTTCAATAGAAATGTTGGATGATAGTGATTTAGCTGATGCTGCTGTTCCATTTGATACAACACAAACTATTAACAACGATATAATAGAGATTGGTATTAATGATAGTAAACAGAAAGATGTAAAAGATCTAGATTCAGTTTCTATCGTTTCCATCACATCAAATGCATCAAATACGTCAAATAAATCAAACAACTCTGAATGTTCTGACTCATGTTCATCTACTTCATCTTATACTTCTGATGAAAACGACGACAGTGATGATGGAATGGATTGTGACGAGGATGACGACGAATGTACAGCTAGTACGACTGAATACACAGATGATAGTGACGAAATGACCTGCTCAGATGTATCAGCAAGTGACGAAATCATTAATGTCACTTTTGAGAAATTCCCCGTGCAATTAATATTCATGGAACGATGCAAAAACACACTTGATGACATTTTAATGAACGGGTGTATGAATTATGATGAATGGTGCTCATGTCTAATGCAGGTTATTATGATTTTAATTACCTATCAACGAACATTTAGTTTTACACACAACGACCTTCATACCAACAATATTATGTATTGTGACACCGATGCACAATACTTGTATTATAAATATGAGAATAAATATTATAAAGTGCCTACTTTTGGAAAAATATACAAGATAATTGATTTTGGCAGAGGGATATATAGGTTTAAAGGTAACATATTTTGCAGTGATAGCTTTAAGAGCGGCGAAGATGCCGCCACACAATATAATACAGAGCCATTTTTAAATAAAAATAAACCGCGTTTAGAACCCAATTATAGTTTTGATTTATGTAGATTGGCTTGTTCCATTTTTGATTATTTAATAGAGGATATTACTAATATTAAGGGTGCGTTAAAAGATCCGATAGCGAAGTTGATTAATGAATGGTGTTTGGATGATAAAGGCATTAATATTTTGTATAAATCTAATGGCGATGACAGGTACCCTGATTTTAAATTGTATAAAATGATAGCTAGAATCGTTCATAATCATACGCCAGATAATCAATTAAAACGAGAACATTTTTCACGGTTCGTCTGTAATAATATAGGCAAAACTAATGATTTATTAGATATAGATAGTATTCCTAGCTATGCTAATTAGGCATTTTTTATATGATGATATACTCTAGTATACCTTAATTTTAATTAGTAAATATTTTTTGTATATAAATTATTTATTTGTAGTTATAATATATAAGTATGAATAGTAATGATGGAAATGATCCAGTAGAAGATATCCTTCAGACATTAGATGATACAATAAAAAAATCCTCGGAAAGTAATGCGGAATTCCTTCAAAATACTAGTGTAAATATCCAAGAAATAAGTGAAAAAGTAAAGGACATTATGAAATCAAAAGAACAAATTGACAAAAATAATATTAAAATTGAAAACACCAATTCACCCGATGAGATTGCAGATTTAACCGCAAAAAACCAAAAACTTAAAGAAGGAATCAATAAAGCTATTAATCATATTAATGGGTTGGCTGAAATGGATGCGGGTCAAAACAACCCAATAACTACCAATATTAATAAATTAAAGGAAGAACTCGATAGTTATACTAATACCACAAAAGGTGGTTATATGTATTCAGAACGTGGACGTAGAAAGAAAAATACGAGTTATAAATCAAGCGCAAGAGGGGTACTTAGAAATAATGGTATTGAAAATAGTATTGAACTATACAAAACTAAAGGACGCAAAAGTAAAGGACATAAATCTAAAGGACATAAATCTAAAGGATATAAACAAAAATCCAGAAAACTAAAAGCTGCAGGAATATTGAATGTGATGAGAATGAATCAAACTAAATACAAAAAAACTAAAAGCAAAGGTAAGAATAAAAGCAAAGCTAAGAAAAATAAGTCCAAACAAAACAAATCAAAGAAAAACAAAAGCGTTAAAAGGCGGTAAAAAGCGTTAACTAACTTATCAAGTATCTTATTCACTACATAATGCAAATAAATAAATAAAAAATATGCATTATATAACGTATATAACGTATATATAACATATATCTCGGTGTGTTTTAATTGTACTCATTAAATGTTATTTAACATACCTTTTATTGTAGGCATATCAAGACTATTATTCATTTCTTTTCTTTGTTTATAAATGGATTTCCATTTTCTTTGTATTAATCTCAGCCAGAATGTCTTTTTAACGCATACTGTCTCGCCATCAGGTAAGTAGAAACACTCTGCGATATCTAGTGTTTGATTGAATAGTACTGGATTCAGATTCTCATGTCTATGTGCGAATTCATATAACATTAATATACTTCCTACGCCTATAATTTTTGCCTTTTTATTATTGTATTTGTCTAGATAACTCTGATTTCTTTCCAAATCGAGTTTCTTGTATCTATTAATAACTAGAAATGATTTTTTCAGGTGTTCATTATTTGTTTCGCCATGTAGCAATTCTTTGTACAAATCACAATATACTATGTTGAATCTTGTAGCGCTTTCTTCTTCAGGGTCGTATATGTCATCTTCGTCAGAATCATAGTCATCGTCCTCATCATAGTCGTCATCGCTGTCAACATCTCGTGGGTCATTCCTGGGATAGATGGTGTTGTTTGCTGGATGTCGTGAAGTATGATGCATGTTGTAATTGTTGTAATTATTAGTTAGTGCCATTTGTATGTTTTATATTAATTTATCACATCAATAAAAAGGTATATACATATTCATTTTTTTTTAAAATATATATATATAAATGAAAAATAAATCGAGTAGGATTTCTAAAAAAATCTCTGGGTCCAAATTTGTAAATGAAAAAATATTGAACAACAAAATCGTCCTTCATTTAGTATTTGTAGTATCCTTTATAATGGTTATGTGCTATGTTATGACCAATAAATTAGATTTAGTGGTATACTTTGTCGTATTAGGGTTAATCACAAGCTACTTTAGTAAAAATATGATTATTGTGTTAGCTGTTCCTATTGTTTTAGTAGGACTATTTTCGGGTCTTAATAGAGTAAAAGAAGGTATGGACACGAATTCTGATAACGAGGAAGACGACGATACCAAAGATGCAAAAGCAAAGAAATTAAAAAAGGATAAGGTAAAGAAGTCAGAGAATGTGGTTAAACCAAAAAATGAAAATGAATCGTTTGATGTAAAGAGAAATAGACATAAAAAAGGAACCGATATTGACTATGCAGCAACGGTTGAGAACGCATATGATGATCTTAACAAGATTTTAGGAGGTGATGGCGTCAAGAATTTAACTGAGGATACTAATCGTTTAATGGAACAACAAATGAAGTTGGCTGAAGCTATGGAATCATTTGGTCCCATGATGGATAAAATGGGTCCTTTAATGGATACTGCGAGTAAATTTATGAACATGAACGGAGGTGGAAGTGGAGGTGCAAGTGGAAGTGGAAGTGGAGGTGCAAGTGGAAGTGGAGGTGGAAGTAAGGATTCTAAATCAAAGTCAGGAATACCATCAGGGATGCCATCAGGATTTAATATGGATAGTTTGAATGCTATCTCTGATATGGCATCCAAGATTACGTCTTCTAATTAAAAGACGAAATAACATGGATGATTGAATAAACTTGGCAATATATATTAATACGTCTCTGGGTGTAATAATATATATATATTTTATAAGTAATGAAGAAATGTCCACCAGGTATTTTATGTATAGATAACAGAAGTCTGTTAATTATTATTATCGTTTTGATTGTTATTATTTCTATGATGATTTATGGTAATTTTTTTAGTCAAATTAGAAGCAATAACCCATCTGAAAAAATAATCGTACAGCAAAATGGCCAAGATGGGTGTGGTGCGACTGCCGTGGGTTACCCAATTATGCCAAATTATCCATATAGCAATATGCCAAATGACGTGTTATTAAACCCATATGCAGCGCCACTTAAAGACGAACGTTATTTTACAAGACCTATAGGTATGGTTCCTATTAATGTTCCTACGAATATAGGAGCGGTTGATACAGAGTATCGCCAAGTAGGGTTTCTTACTGGAGTGAATGAAAAAGAAAAAGTGATACCTCTTATGGGTAGACCGTTGTATGTCAATCGTGATAAATGGCAATATTACACGATAAGCAACCAACGTAATAGTATAAAGCTACCAATAATAAAGAATAATTGTAATTGCACAAATGAATATGGGTGTGATAGATTATTTTCTGGCGATGTAGTATTTGTAGATGGGTTGAATAGCCAATACAAAATAACCCTTTACGAAAATAATACTATAAAGTACTTACCATTTTTATAAAATAGTTTCTTATTTTGACGATTTTATAAAACTAAATTCGAATATTATTATTGGTTTATTATTGATTTATTATTGATTTATTATTGATTTATTATTGGTTTATTATTGGTTTATTATTGATTTATTATTGATTTATTATTGATTTATTATTGGTTTATTATTGGTTTATTATTTTGTATGATTTGTATTTGTTAGAGGGTATTTGTTAGTAGAGCTTATTTATTATTCTTTTTTCCTTTTCCCTTTTTGTTTACCCTTTTGTTTCCTTTTAATTTACGTGTACGATTTTTCTTTGCGCCACCTGCTTTTGCCGGTGTCTTTGCAACCTTGTATAAGTTCACGAATTTTTCCTTAGTAATTCCATCTTTATCTTTTTCTTCCTTTGGTATTGCCTTATAATCTTGTAGTTTCAATCCTTTTGTTTTAAGATGATGTTTTATCTTCTTGTATTCAAGTGGATTAATTTTGTCTTTGTCTAGATCTAGACCAGCCTTCTGTAATATGTCGTTTGCCTCTGCTTCTATTGGCGGTATCTCTGCTTTTATTGCAGGTGCCTCTGCTTTTTTTGCCTCTTCTCCTGTTTTAGTTGAATTTGCCTTTGCCTCTGTAATTGCGGTTTTGTATAATTGCACGAATTGCTTTTTATTAACTCCGTCTTCCTCTTTTTCTCCCTGTGGTATTTTGTCATAATCTGGTAATGTCAAAAAACCTCCGTCATTCACAAATTGTGCTTGTATACCTTCATATTCAGATTTATTAATTTTTCCACTTTTATCTTCATCATTATCATCGAATATTTTATTTGCTTTTTTGTCATCAATAGATTGTAGACTCTTATTAACAGATTCTCTAGCTTGACTTGCAGCTTGACTTGCAGCTTGTTTTGCAGAATCCAATCTATCACCAAAAGCCTTTCTACGCGCATCTCTTTTGTCCTTACCATCAGCCCACGATTTTTTTGCAGAATTCCTCATTTTTCGTGTTGAATTAAAAAAGCTTGAGAATCTACTTTTCTTAGGGGGGACTACTGGTGTTGCTTCCTGTGGTGTTGCATCTGGTTGTGTTTCTGGTGTTGCATCTGGTTGTGTTTCTGGTGTTGCATCTGGTTGTGTTGCTGGTGTTGCTGGTGTTGCTGGTTTTATAGCATTAGCTATCTCGTCGGAATCAGTGACGACCTTTTCAGCTGCTGTTTTATTTGCTTCTATAGGGTCCTGAAATTCTTTACTATCGCCACTACTACTACCTTGACCTGTTGAACCTATTTTGCTAGCTACCTTGCTAGCTAAAACCTCTGACATCACATCTATTAACTCTTCAAACTTTTGTCCTACCTTACTAGTATCATCCTTACCACCATAAAGAGTAGATTTATTCTTTCTTTTTAATGTTTTTGTCGCTAAATTAGTGTGTCGTTTTCTTAATGTGTTATGGTTAGCAGGACGTTTTTTACCTTTTTTTTTATTTTTACGTTGTGATTGGTTTTTTGTATTATGTAATTTTTGTATTTTACCTTTTGATAATTTCATATATATATAAATAGTTATTTATTTTTATTTGTATAGTTATATTAATAACGATGAATATATCAGCTAAAAATGTAGTAGGTAAATGTGATAATAAATGTTTATATAATTTTGATTATCCTAAAACAAACATAGTAGCAACCAACCTAGGTAAATCAATTATGTTGAAGCCCGATGATAGCACAAAATCACCTGTTTCTTATAATAATGAAAGCTATAATGTCAGCGCTATATATATTTTTGCACCATCTGTACATAATTTTAATAATGACAAAACTGCTGGTGAAATTATCATCGAACACACCTCCGACACGAGTAGCTTAAAACTAATGGTTTGTATACCAATCATAGAGTCAAATTTTAGAAGTAAAGCTTCAGTTATTTTAGCGAAAATTATAAACCAGGTAGCTTCGAAAGCCCCAAGTGATGGTGAGAAAACAACCTTTAATGAATCTAATTTTACCCTAGATGACATAGTACCTAATTCAAAATTTTTCGCCTATACTGGAAAAGACATGCATGGTACTCCTGCTAACGTGATAGTATTTGGCTCACTTGATGGTATATCTGTCAAACAAAGTATTGTAAGTATAATGGGCAGCATTATTAAACCAAATAATATGTCAATAGACAACTATGACTTGTTTTTCAATTCTAATGGCCCAGGAAAAAATGCAGAAGGTATTTATATTGATTGCAAACCAACAGGCGCATCTTCAGATGATAGTAGTGATGACAGTTCTGGTAGTGATTCAGGCAGCTTTTTTAATAGCCCTGGATTCAAAACAGCGGCCAAAACCGTTCTATTCACAATACTGTTTGTATTTATATTTTATGTTCTAAATTATTTATATACGATGTTTACAGATGATAAATTACGTTTACCTGTAATACCTACGTTTTCAGAAATGAGAGAAGGTGCGAGCAATGTTATCAGACGTGATAATAAATAATAATGATAACTAAGAATAATTATATGATATGATGATAGTTTCAAGAATCATATAATCATTCATCACCTTTTAAGTTGTTGGATGAATATCCATATTGTGTCATGTAACTATTCGGATACAATTTCTTTTGTTCCTCTATTGGTATTTCATACGATTTGTTTCCTGACGTCA
>Ga0233439_10001928_pt1 | contig 24525 bp, 22 predicted proteins | sample SI_123_September_6_FD_182713 | JGI IMG/M metagenome (GOLD analysis project Ga0233439, IMG submission 182713) | Seawater microbial communities from Saanich Inlet, British Columbia, Canada - SI_123_September2016_100_MG | ecosystem: Environmental > Aquatic > Marine > Inlet | place: Canada: British... | reverse complement strand
AGCTGCGCTGGCTGAAAGCAAAGATTCTCAAGTGTCGACAGTCGTGCCAGAATATCGGCCCGGACTATCACATTTACTAGCCACAGTCGGATTCACTGAACAGGCGCAATATGAGATTATGGTCAAACCGCTTGCTCAACAAGTTACAGAAGCACAAAAGGCGTTTGCGGCGATAAGCTAGCAACGTCATAACCCACAAATCACGAACAGGAGAAGTTCGAACTGGTAGATTCCACCGCACAGGTCGTCGACGACCTTCAAGCATTCATCGATATATTCCCTTATGAAATCGCCACTGCACTTGAGGCGCATGAAAATATAGGAGACCTAGTTGAGGTCGTTCTCGATCTTGGAAGAACCCCGGAAGCCCGGTTCTCAGTCGATCAGATAGCGCTCAGTGATGTCGAAGTTTCACGCGAGCAGATCGCTCACGTGGTCGAGCACGTCGGTCACTTTGGCGATGATAATCGAGCCGGTATCGAACGCACTCTCCACCGAATATCGGTAATGCGGAACCGAGCCGGTGAACCAGTAGGACTCACCTGCCGAGTAGGTCGGGCCGTTTTCGGATCAGTTCGACTCATCGACGATCTCATCCGCTCCGGAAAGAGCGTGCTCATTCTCGGTCGGCCCGGCGTCGGCAAGACAACGATTCTCCGTGAAACCGCCCGCGTCCTCGCCGACGAAGACCACAAGCGTGTCGTAGTAGTCGATACCTCAAACGAAATCGCTGGCGATGGTGATGTTCCTCACCCAGCAATCGGTCATGCGCGCCGTATGCAAGTAGCGAACACTAGCTTGCAGCACAAAGTGATGATCGAAGGCGTTGAGAACCACATGCCAGAAGTCATCGTGATCGACGAAATGAGCACCGAACTCGAAGCTCTCGCGGCACGCACGATCGCCGAACGTGGCGTGCAGCTCGTCGCTACTGCCCACGGAAACACTTTAAGCAACGTGATGTCGAATCCGACTCTCGCCGACCTCGTTGGTGGCCAGCAGACCGTAACTCTCGGTGACATCGAAGCTCGACGACGTAAAACGCAGAAGACGGTACTCGAACGTAAGCATGAGCCTACTTTCGACATCGTTGTCGAAATTCGTGAACGAAACGCCGTTGCGATTCATCCTGAAGTCAGCACAGCGGTCGACCGTATGCTGAGGGGAATCTCGATTCCGCAGGAAGCCCGAAGACTACAGCCCGACGGTCGAGTCGAAACGGAAGTCGAAGAAATACCCGGCTCGGAGTCAGAGTTCGTCCCAGCACCATTTGATATCGCAGACGTTGGACGTCGACGGGGCCCGCGAGATCGTGACCCAGGTCGAGAACGATCCGAACGAATCCTACGCGCCAGCAGCGGTCGCACCAACGGCATCTCGGATCTGAATCTTGATGATCTCGATTCACCTTCAGAACCCGCAGCACGAGTCATGACCAAGGTGTTCCCGTTCGGAATTCCAAAAACTGCTATTTCCGAGATCGTAACTGAAACCGACGCACCGGTGCAGGTGGTCGATTTCGCAGACTCTGCAGAAATATTTGTGACAACAAAATCACACTACGGTCGACGACCCACTGCTGTAAGAAGAGCAGAGCGTGACGGCGTGATGGTTCACGTTCTTAGGCGAGGAACCAAGGAACAGATCCGGCAGTTCCTAAAACGGTTCAAGCAGGAATCGATCAGTGCGCCAAAACTCGAAGATACCGATTTCGAAGAACTCAACCAAAGCGGTCGATCACGCGAAGCACTGAAAGAAACCGAAGCGGCCATAAGCCGTGTCGTATCGGGAGAACAGCGTGTTGAACTTATGTCGCAACCGCCGTACGTGCGCCGACTCCAACACGGATTAGCCGCTCGCAATAATCTTGGATCAGCGAGTATGGGCAGAGAGCCTTCCCGACGCGTTGTAATTCGGCGTCGCAAACGGTAGGGTTCAGAGCATATTTCTGAGGCGACCAACGCCTCATCTACTGTCGAATACGAGGTATGAGCATTGGCTGGTAAGCAGCAGGAAGAAATGGATTTCGGCGCCGAGAGCGAGCGCATGAAAAAGCGCACTGTTGAGGGTGGTCTTCTAATCACGTTCGAAGGCGGCGAGGGTGTCGGAAAATCCACTCAAGCCGAACGCCTTTTCCTCAAGCTCCAAAGTTTCGGTATCGATGCCATCCACGCGCAAGAGCCGGGTAGTTCTGATCTTGGAAACAACGTGCGACGTTGGATCAAACGAGCGAACTCATCTTCGCCACTTGCCGAGACTCTTCTGTTCGAGGCAGCTCGTGCCCAACTCATGTTCGAGACTGTTCGACCCGCCCTCGACCGCGGCAAAGTTGTAATTCTTGATCGTTACACCGACTCGACGCTCGCCTATCAAGGCTATGCGCGAGGCGGCGATCTAAAGACGATTAAGAAGTTGAACGACATTGCGACAGCTGAGTTCGCCCCGCATTTAACTATCTTGCTTGATCTTGATCCGAAAGTGAGTCTCGCCCGAGTTACGAACGAGCAAGATATGTTCGCTTCGACAGACGGCAAGGGTGCGACACGCGTTGATGACGAAGGTCAACGACGGTTTGAAGATCAACCTTTGAAGTTCCACCAGAACATTCGCAAGGGCTATCTCGAAATGTCGAAGACCGACCCGCGCTGGGCCGTGATTAAGGCTGATCAAGCAGGACACCGAATCGCCGATGCTATTCTCAAGCGAGTCCGACGATTGCTGATCGATCGCAACATTCCCGACACGATCTTTAAGAGCTAGTCTTCAGTTCACATTTGGCTTTCCAATGAGTAAAAGACCGTTCACAACTCTTTTTCTTCTTGTATCCGTTGACGGCAAAATTTCTACTGGCGATACAGATGTCATGGATGTTGATTCGGATTATCCGAACATCGACGGTGTCAAAGAAGGATTGAAGCAGTACTACGATCTGGAGTCGAGTACTGACCTATTCTCGTTCAACTCAGGTCGAGTATTTGCAAAAATCGGTGTGAACGACATAACAGATGAACCCAACTCAACGCCTGTGAGTTATGTCGTGGTCGACAACAAACCTCATCTAACCGAACAAGGAGTCGATTATCTGGCGAAAAAGTCTAAGAACCTCGTCGTAGCCACAACCAATAAGTGTCACCCCGCACGCGATCTCGCAGATGCAACTGGCAACGTTCACGTCGTCGAATACGACAAACAGGTGGATTTCGAAGATCTGTTCTCGAAAATCAGTCGGGACTTCGGAGCGGAACGAATGACTGTCCAATCCGGAGGCACTTTGAACTCGATTTTGATCAGGAAAAAACTGATCGATCGTGTTCTTATAGTCGTTGCTCCTGCACTCGTCGGAGGCCGACATACATCCACTTTGATGGACGGTGAATCTCTCCATTCACCCGATGAACTCGGTGAAATCAGCAGTTTGGAACTTGTAGAGGCAAGACCACTCGAAAATTCCTATTTATTACTAGACTACCGTGTGACCAGATAGTCAGAGAAACCAGTCTCGCTACGAGCGTAGTCGCTATTCCACAGCTTCATACATTGCAGAAAGCGCACGCTTCAGCCTACGGTCGTGTTTTGGTTCACCTGGCATTCCATTGAATATCAGCGAAACGGCTAGGCCGCGTTCAGGGTCGGCGAATCCGGTCGACGACTCCTTGCCGCCATGTCCAAACGTTGCAGACGAAGCTGCTATGCCATAGCCGTAGGGAACTGCCGGACTGTGTCGTTGGCTGTCGATAAAGAAGCCGAGACCTCGATCCATAACGACACCAAACGTCTCGTCCAGTAATCCTTCGTGCTGCGGTGTCGTGAGTGTCGTTATGGTCGACTCTGAAATTACCTGCTTGCCATCGGTTGTCACTCCGTCGTTCAACAATATCGAGTAAAACCCAACCATGTCACGAGCTGTGCCATGGAAGCTGCTACCGGGCCTAACGAATCGTCCAAGTCGTTCCGGTAAATAAGCAGCGCTTACCGCCATCGGCTCCCGCCGGGAATCGTGCATCGAAGCCCGTTGTTCCCCGAGTCGTCCGGCAAGTTCCGGGCTGACATTCGGATAAGTATTACCCATACCGAGTGGATCGAGAACGAAATCTTGCACAAATGATTCGAAAGTAACTCCGCTAGCGCGCTCAACCACTTCGCCCAGAATGTGCCATCCGGCAGTCGGTATGTACGCCGATCGCTCACCGGGAACCCAACCGTCTATCGTGCGAGAATCGCTCAGACGGGCGATTACTTCGGCTCGGTTCGTCCCGCCATCAGCAAGCGCATCGTCGGCCAACCCAGAAGTGTGATTCAAGATGTGCTTGATCTGTATCGATGATTTTCCGTGCGCTGCGAATTCCGGAATATGTGAAGCAACAGAATCGTCGAAATTCAGACGACCCGAATCCGTCAATATTCCCAATGCAATGGCGGTTATTGGCTTGGCAGAAGAAAACAACGGCATGATCGAATTGTTCGTCAGATCAACGCCTGATCCCACGACCGTTTCGCCTACCCCGAAATCAGCGATCACATCACCATCGATAGCTACGCACAACTGCGCACCCGGGTGCAAGCCTTCCTGAATCTGCTGTTCGAGAAGACTCTTCACCGGTTGAAAAGCGGAAGGGATTATTGGCTCTGAATGTTTGTCGATAGTGCTCACAACATCATGGTATTGATCGTCACCTATCGCAGTCCAACCGATTATTGGCGAATCTAGCGGTCTCTATCTGTCTACTTGAATGCCAAACACGGGGTTTCGCGAACGTTCACCGGCGGGTATTCTCATTTTGCCAATTACTAGCCACACACGCGGAGCGAATACCGGTGAACAAAAACACACTGAAGCAGAAACTTAACGAAGGAAAAACCACGATAGGACCGTTCGTCGGACTCCCTTCTCCCGGTATGACCGAAACTATGGGCTGGATGGGCTTCGATTTCGTCGTTATCGATTGCGAACACGGTCCAATGGACTACGAAACCGCCGAACACATGATTCGTGCCGCAGAACTTTCTGGAACAACCGCTATTTTGCGAATTGGCATGAACGAACAGCAGCACATCCAGCGCTACATGGACGCCGGTGCGGCTGGAGTCATGATTCCGCTCATCAACAACGCCGCCGACGGCAAAGCTGTCGTAGACGCTGTGAAGTACCCACCTATGGGCAAGCGTGGTGCCTTCGCAGGTCGAAATGCTCGGTTTGGTCTTCAAGACATGGCGGAATACATCAAGGAGTCGAACGAAGAGACGTTCGTTTCGCTTCAAATCGAAACTCCCGAAGGCATCGAGAACGCCGACGAGATTATCGCCACAGATAATGCCGACGCTATCTTTTTGGGACCTGGCGATCTTTCGGTGAACTTCGGTATTCCGGGTCAGACGATGAGCGACAAGGTTGTCGATTCAATCCAAGATTTGCACGAGCGAATCACGGCTGCCGGCAAGCACACAGGAACGCTCGGCGTAACAGTTGACCAGACACTCTTCTGGCATGAACGTGGCGTCAAGTGGATCGTAAGCTCCGCACCTAAATTCATGCAGGCCGGAGCCGCCGATTACTTAGCTGGCGTCAAAGGCCCGTTGGGACTCTAAAGCTTTCATGTCGCACCCACGTTTCACACCGCATCAGGCTGTAGGCAATCGCCTAAAAGCTCGCGGTGAATCATTCGACGACATGCGCGTCGGCAAGAAGGTTTTGCTCACTTGGACAGAGAAGTGGGCAGAAGAACTTGCCGATGCATTGGGAGCCACTCCGGCTCCTCGCACGATGTTCATCGACACGTTCTGGCTCCGCACAGTCGACAATGATCAAGGCGGCATTACCGTGGCGTTTGCTCCAATAGGAGCGCCCGGAACGATCATGCTGATGGAAGATTTGATCGCTTGTGGCGCTGAATCTTTTATAGGTCTTGGTGCTTCGGGTGGGCTCGACAAGAATCACCCGGTCGGCGATGTTTTGATTCCGAATGCTGTAAAAATCATCGATGAAGGAACATCGGCGCACTATCCAGATAAAGGCGACCCAACGGCAGATCAAGCGATGCTTGGTGAGCTTTCTTCACTAATCGAAAAGCACGGCGGGCGAACAGCAAGTGGCGATTGGTGGACGACCGACGGTTTCTATCGAGAGATGACCGACGATATTGCTCGCCACATGGATAACGACATTCTCGGAATCGATATGGAATCCTCGGCAATGTACCGGGTCGCTCAGCACCGAGGCGTTTCGGTCTGCAACATACTCGTCGTCAGCGATGAGCTATGGGCCGACTGGAACTACGGCATCGATTTCTCCGAATTCAAAACCGGAGTAACCGCCATGCAGCAAGCGGCGTTGGAGTGGGTGACTACTTAGGTTCCTTAGCCCAAAACCTTCTTTCGGACCGATTCGAGCACCTCGCCAGCAATTTCGATTGCATGCCCTGAATCCGTAGCGTCATAAAGCTGAGCAGGCACAGCACCGCCAACGGCGTCGGGATTTCGTGCGCCTAGAGCGTGCTTATCCAGCAATGCTCCGACCGACTTTACGAAGTCGAACGATGGATCGAACGCCATCGCGTCTTCGCAAAGATCCGATAGATGATCTCCCCAGACCATCTCAGCGCCTTTCTTGTACAGGAAGCCCTTCACGGCTTTCACGGCTGTCTCGTGCGCCAAGAAACACGCTAGCGCATGTCGTTCTTGCTCAGCATTCGCTCGCGCCGCTTCGATATCGGCATCAGCCTGAGCGAGCCAACTTGTTGAGGGATCTCGTTTAGCCATAGTGTCTATCCGTAGACCCTTTCACCATTGTTCGCAGCGTCATGCAAAATCGGATCGCCCCCGGGTGAATTCTCGAACTCATCGCTGGTGTAAATATAGAAATTAATGCCGATCCGTGGTCGCAAATGAGTCGTCCAAAAATCGGCGCGACGATGAACCGCTTCGTCAGTTTCTTGAACAACGACCAAGTCCAAAGCAGTTCCGGGGCCTACCTCGCCGTGAGCGAATGGCCCGACGATGAACATCGAGGTCATACCGAGTTGCGGCATCTCGTCAATGAGTCGTTTTAGTTCGGCGTCTAACATCTGCCGACGTTGTGGTCCGAAGCCGTACATCATTGGCACGGCAAGACTCCCGCCTGCCTACCGACACCAACACAGACAAAATCCCAAGAATTAAAAGACATTAAACTGTGTAGAGCGTTGGTGCTTTTGGACGTGCGTATATCTCGGATTCGGTAAGTTCATACGCCTCTTTGCGATACACCTGAATACGGTGGCAACCGAAATCGGGGATGTACATAAGATCGTCGTAGACTCGAACCGACATCACGCCGCGTAGTCGCTTGACGTCGACATGATCGATATCTTCCCGCGATCTCAGAACCTTCGGGTTCGCCATGATGTACGTTCGCCCACTCTTCGATAGAACAGCGTCACCTAGGAATACGTCGACGAATTCACCAGCAGTATTGAACAGTTGAACACGATGATTTCCACGGTCGGCAACATAAATGTCACTATGCCCATCGATGGTCACACCGGCGGGTCGATTTAACTGACCTCGTTCAGATCCTGAAGTTCCAAACTGCAGCAAATACTCGCCATCAGACGAGAATTTCTGGACACGATCGTTTCGCCAATCGCCAATTACTATCGCACCGTCGTTCGGGTCAATTCCAACGCCCCACGGCATATTGAACTGCCCATCACCATCACCGAATGAACCAAATGTTGAGATGAATTTGCCGTCAACGGTGAACTTCTGAACACGGTGGTTCATAGTGTCGACAACATACATGTCGCCGTTCGAATCAAAACTAATCCCTGAAGGGCGATCCAGCTCCCCATCATCCGAGCCGTGCGTACCCCAAGAATTGAGCTTCTTTCCGTCTTTCGACCAGAAGCTAATCGTGTGATTTCCTTCATCGGAAACCACCAGCGAATCATCGGGGCCGGAGATCATCTGCACTGGCCAGATAAACCCGCTTCCGATATCGCCTAAATCTTCGTCATCCCAATTTGTACGCCTAATCTGACCGCCTTCACCGTCAGTTCGATTCAGCGTGTAAACATCGCGCTCGCTTCCAACTACCACATCGGTTGGGTAAGTCGTAACTCGGCGCATTCCGAGGGTTGTGTAGAACGGATAGCCCGCTCTGAGCAAAGCATGTGGTTTAGTCATTTATTTGTTCCTTGAAGGGTTAAACCATCGTCTTTGTATACGGATTGAACTGTTCGAACTGCCCGCCGACGATGTCGATCGGATCAAGCCCCATCCACTGGTTCAGTATCGTGCTGTAAATACTTCGGAAATCGATCGTGAAGTCCATGTCTTCACCAAACTTCCAGTCGGCGACAGCAAGCGAAGGGTACTCAGAATAGAGCCCTCCCTTTACGTTTTCGCCGATCATGAACGCACCGCCACCGGTGCCATGATCGGTGCCTGAACCGTTGTCCTTGATACGTCGACCAAACTCGGTGAACACGAGAATATTCACTTCCTCAGCCGCATCGTGATCACGCAGGTCCTGCATGAAATCTTCGATTGCGGTGGTCATTTCTTGGAGCAATCGTGCGTGCGTCGGTACTTCCTGAGCATGGTGGTCATAGCCGCCATGGGTTGTGTAGAAAATTCGTGTGCCAAGCCCGGTGGTGTGAACACGAGCGACATCTCGAAGCGACTTCGCTATCGGATTGTCGGCGTACTCGACCTTCGATTTGTACTGACGAGGCGCCTCGGCAAGCATGTCGGCTCCGCTGAGAACGTTGTGACCGGTCTGGCTAAGGTAGTTCATCACCTGACCTGATCCGATAGCCGGGGTGTACATACGCTGGAATATCTCAAGATCGCGGTTACGTTCTTCCTGCACCTGAATACCCGACATTAGCCCGTAGTTATCCAAATCACCAACAGAAGTTGCGGTTACACCCGGAGCTGCCAACGCACGAGGAAGACCTCGCCCAAAGTTCACTGCCGTAACTGGGTTCTCGCTTTCAGGATCGAGCTCTCGAATGACCTTTGCGAGCCAGCCTTCTGTGGCAACAATTTCAGGCTCGCAGGTGTGCCAAATGTCCATCGCTCTAAAGTGAGACCGACTTGCGTGCTCGGTTCCGACACCCTGAACGATCGCCATCTTGCCCTGCTCGTAGATGCGCTTGAACGCAGCTGCTGAAGGATGCCAAGCGAGCGTGTCGGTGAAGGGCAGAGATTTATCGTCGGGAACTCCGACCAGTGGTCGGTTGTCGTAATAAATACCTTCGGTGAACGGAATCACCGTATTCATGAAATCGTTTCCGCCTGAAAGTTGAACAACAACAAGTACAGGGTCTTTTTTCTTTCCGTTCTTTTCAGCTGTAGTCATTTATTAGTTCTCCGTTGTAGCGATCATGCAGATAGGCGAGTGAAAATCAGTGAGTTGGATCACGAGAACTGGAACTCCCGCGCTGATACTACGAGAGTAAGCATTTGAACAACTCTGGCTGCGCTGGTTTTAGCAGCAGCGTCCGACGACCAGTCCAACGCACCCTCTGTTTGTGCGTGAGCGAGGAGGGTATCCCGCGTTCCTGCTTCGACTTCAAGCGGACCAATCAAATCGAGAACGTTATCGACGAGTTGTTCCGGGCTGGTCAAATTGCCTTGCGAGCTAATTCGATCGATGATCGCTTTCACGCCGGGCTTATCGGCGTTGTTCAAAGTATCGATGGCGTAGTTCACTCGCTCGGTGAGAGTACCGCCGTCAATCCATTCCTTACCTGTGTGCCAGCCTTCGACACTTGGCGGATCCATCAACTTCTGACCCATCGTCACAATCGTGCCTTCGAGTTTGTGCAGATCGGGAGCAGGTTCAAAATATTCACCCGATAGCTTCAGCACGCTCGCAACAAACTCGGTCGGCGATTTCACATGCTTGAATCTTGCAGCCTTGAACCATTCGGAGTTGAATAAAGCCCGCATGACCACCTTCATGTCGGCATTCGAGTCGATCCATGCTTTAGCTAGATCATCAATGGCACCAGGATCCGCCGGGGGCTCAATGCTCCACGCAGGAACCTGTGCTTCGTCTGCTACGAAGAAGTTATAGAGATGTCGTCCGATAAACCGAGCCGTCGCTTCCTGTTCGGCAATGATGTTGATGATGTCTTCACCGTCGAGATTGCCGGTGTGCCCTAAGAACGTTTTCTGACCATCATCGTGGTCGTCTGCCCTGTAACGGTAATTCACATCGAAATGACCAAATGGATACAGAGCAACGGGCGTGTCATACGTCCAGCCGGTGAAAGCACGGGCAGCACTCTTTATGTCGTCTTCGGTGTAGTTGCCGATACCCATCGAGAACAGTTCAAGAATTTCTCGACCGTAGTTTTCGTTAATCGCCTCGCCGTGATTCTCGTTGTTATCAAGCCAGAAGATCATGGCGGGGTCACGCGAAATTCCGAGAAGCAGTGTCCTGAAATTTGCCATGCAGTTGGTTCGCAACATTTGAATATGATCGACCATCGTCGGAGTGTGTTCACTCTTGGTCCAACCAGTGGCGAATACGCTGTGCCAGAACAGAGTCATTTTCTCTTCGAGCGGACGTTCGGTATTCACCATTCGGTAGAACCAACGACCGTTCCACACCGCAGGATTATCTTTATTGGCCTGTAGATGAGGGTAAAAGCGACTGAGAATTTCATCTTCAGGTTCTTCGAATCGTTCAGGATTCAACAGATCCTCCACGACATCTTCATAGCTACGAGCGGCGTACCGTTCCAGCTCGGCTCGGTCGGATCCGAATCCGGCGCGACGCAGCAGGTGGGCCATTAGTGAAAGGTCGGTAGAAGCGGCAGTTGTCATTGAGATCCTCACGCTTTGGGCGTATTCGCTGATTTTCCACAGATGGGACGCACTTTACCCGATTTCCGAGCAGCATGAGCAATTTAGGCGAATTTCGTTACAACGCTCCAAATCCCGTATCGAATCCTTTATCACACAGTTATATTTCGGGCTGCCAGACATGCAACAAGAATGAACTAACGAACCGCAGCTCGGGAAACTATTTTGAAGAGTCCAATCGAATACGCCACAAATCTTGCTACCCACTATGGTCACCGACTGGAAAGATCAGTCGTGTACACACAAGGCGTAGCACTGAGTGGTCGGCTTCGACTGCACGATCTGCTTCCTGAATCGTCCAATCCCTCAGCTGATATTGCTCGAATCGTTGCTGAATTTGCGAACGATCCTTCGGACATTTTTAGCTCGTCCGACGGTACAGCCAACTACGCCGGTGTGTGCTGGGCAGACGAATTAGCGGCGGCGACAGATGATGGCAAGTACACCGATTTGCTCGAACAAGTCGCCGATATGTTTGGACCGAGCGTTACAGCAGGTCCTCTCGATCCCGACATACGAGTCGAGGATTTCTTCTTCGCAGCGACGATGCTAGGGCGTGCGTACCTAACCACTGGCGACTCGAAGCACATCGATTTACTCGCCGAGTTCCTGCTTTCCGCCGATACGCTTCAAGATAATGGACTCTGGTGGCACTGCAAGGCTTCACCGTTCTTTTGGGGACGAGGTAATGCTTTCGCCGCCATAGGATTCGCCGAAGCTCTCACCTATCTTCCCGAAGATCATCCCACTCGAGAAGAATTGCTCCACACGCACCTTCTTCACTTGGAAGGCCTGGTTAAGCGCCAAGACGATTCAGGCATGTGGCACCAAGTGATCGACATGCCTGAAACATATCTGGAATTCAGCGCCACAGCGATGATCGGCTACTCGATTGCCCGGGGTTTGCGCGAAGGTTGGCTCGATGAGGAATGGCGTGGAGCAGCCGACAAGGCATGGAGCGGAATTTCGCAGCGAACATCAGAGCAAGGCGAGCTTGAACACGTATGCGTCGGAACAGGACCTCTCGCAACCCTCGACGAATACGTCAAACGGTCTTACACCGACGGTCTCGACGATCGAGGTGGCGCAATGGCACTGTGGTTCGCAGTGGAAATGGCACGACTAGAAGCTGGTGTTTAGCAACACGGAAGAAATTAAGAATTGATTTACGACACGATCATCGTCGGATCTGGTGCGGCTGGTGCTGTTTTGGCGGCACGACTTTCCGAAGACCCTGATCGCCACGTCTTACTGCTCGAACCAGGTCCTGATTATCCAGACTTCGACACACTTCCCGACGATCTCAAAAACGGGTTGAGCGGAGCGTCGAGCCGAGCCGATAATCTGCACGACTGGGATTACCGGGCGACAGGTACAGATATCTCAGATCCGATACCCGTTCCGAGGGGTCGAGCTATGGGCGGATCGACGGCTATCAATGCCCAGATATTCCTACGAGGAGCGCCGGAAGATTACGATTCTTGGGCTGCAGTTGGACTCGATCAATGGTCGTACAAAAATCTTCTAAGCGCATTCAGGCGGTCGGAAAACGATCTCGATTACGGCGGCGATTTTCACGGCAAGGGCGGGCCAATCAGTTGCATTCGAGCGAAGCCTGACGAATGGCTGCCTATGCAATCCGCTTTCTACGATGCGTGCCGAGCTACCGGAATCGCTGACTGCCCCGACCATAATCTGCCAGACTCAACGGGAGTCGGTCCGCTGCCATTTAACAATATAGACGGCGTAAGAATCAGTACGGCACTCGGCTATCTGACAGACGCTCGCCACAGGCTGAATCTCACGATTCGAGCTGGAGCGCTGGTACGTCGAATCATCATCGAAAACGGCAAAGCTGTCGGGGTTCTGGTCGAATCTGGCAGCGAAACATTTGAAGTTCGTGCGAACGAAATCATAGTTTCGGCAGGAGCCGTTGTATCTCCACAGCTATTGATGCTTTCTGGTATCGGACCAGCCGAGCATCTAAAGGATCACGGCATCGAAGTTGTTGTTGATCTACCCGGAGTCGGACAAAATCTTCAAGACCACCCGATGACTCCGATGGTGTGGAATACAAAACCTGATTTCGAATATCACCTCGACCGCAAACGTATGCAGGTCGGGCTGCGATACACCGCCGATGGATCGAACGATCGCAACGACATGATCGTTTACGTCAGTTCGTTTGGGACGGAGCGGCCTGATCGTGGCGGCGATAGAAACAGTCCTATCGGAGTTCTGATGAACGTCACATTGAACATGGCGAATAGCCGAGGTGAAATTCGACTTACCTCAGCAAACATTGACGATCATCCGATCATCGACTTCAACTACTTCGACGATCCGTGGGATATGACTCGAATGCGTGAAGGTGTGCGAAAAATGGCGTCGTTGGTTGAACGTCCAGAGTTCCGAGATATCGTGACCGATCCTGAGTACCCAACCAATGATATTGTTGGTGATGACGAGGCACTCGACGACTGGATTCGCCGCGATGTCACTACCGGACATCACATTTCAGGTAGCAACAAAATGGGCAGCGATTCCGACCCAATGGCGGTCGTCGATCAGTACGGAAAAGTACGGGGAGTCGAAGGCCTTCGAGTGGTCGACGCATCGATCATGCCCACTTGTGTTCGAGCGAACATCAACGCCACGGTTATAGCCATGGCAGAACGCATGGCGGAGTTAATCACTAGCTAAACTGGCGTAGGATGCACCGCACACAGGTGGCGCACATTGAGAGCTCAGGAGAAAACAACTTTGGCAATAAATATTTCTGAAGGCAGCGTAATACCTGATTTCGAGCTGAAATCACTCGCCGGTGACACGGTGAAACCTTCTGACTATCGTGGCAAACGACTCGTAATATTCTTCTGGGCATCGTGGTGAGCATGCCGCGAACAGATGCCCGTGTGGCAGCAGATGTACTCGGATCTACAGTCGAAAAACGTCGACATTCTCTCGGTAGCCGTCGATCTTCAAGGACCGGATAAACCTCGTCCATATCACGAAGAATCAGGTGCCGAATTCACCACCGTGGTCGATGAAGAAAACGCTCTCGCCAGAATATTCGGATACCGTGCGATTCCCAACGGAATACTTGTCGACGAAGAAGGCAGGCTCCAATTCCAGCAGTACGGCGGATTCGACATTAAGAAGGAAGAGATCAAAGGCTTGGTCTCAGCTTTCGCCTCCGATGGTCAAATATCCGGCACAGCGGCGGCGGAAACAAACGGACCGGTTTCTGATCACTTTGAACGTGGGCTCGCCAAGTATCACGGTGGAGATATTCAAGAGGCGGCGGCGATCTGGCGCGAAGGAATTACACTCGATCCCGAAAACTGGAACATGCGCAAGCAGCTTTGGGCTGTCGAAAATCCCGATAAGTTCTACGACGGAAAAGTCGACTATACCTGGCAGCGTGAGCAAGTAGAGCAGGGTCGATAACGGCTCACTACGCAACAGGACTACAGGAAAAATATCCGTCGAGTTCATGCGCTGCATCGATCTCGCCAATCGATGGAATCAAATGCATCCCGACCAGATCTAATCGGGATCGGCGTTCGAGTTTCTACTAGCTTGAAAACCGCTCCAACCCGAACTCTTCGATCGGCAATTCAGTCTCACCATCAATGATCAAATCGGCGATAGCCTTGCCAATCACCGGTCCCATCAAAATTCCCTTGCCGCCTGTTCCGGTCGCGATAAACGCTCGCTCTTTACCGGGAATCTTGCCTAGGATCGGATCACCGTCTGGCGTTACTGGTCGCATACATGCCGTGTGAAGAACCAACTTGTGGGATTCGAGTTCGGGAACCATTCTCATGCCACGCAGCGACAACGCTTCCAACGCCTCGCTCGACGGCGTGACGTCGAACCCTGAGCCATCTTGCACGGTAGCCGCCAACCATGTCGCTCCGTCGCCCTTCTGAATAACAGAGCACGAGCTACCCAACGAGTTCCCATGGATGTGAATTCCCAGCGGTGGGTTGAGCCCTTCAACGCGAACTATCTCGCCCTTCTGTGGAACAATCGGAATGTTGATATCCGTCCACAAACTCGCCGTACCGGACCACGGCCCGAGCGCGAGTACGACCGCATCGCAATCGATTCGACCATCGCCAATGTTTACACCAACAGCTCGGTCACCGTCGTAAATAACGCCAGTCGCCTCGCCGAGAACGACCTCAACGCCTCGTGACTCAGCTGCCTGAGCGGTAGCCAGCGTTAGGTTGTAGCTATCGAGCATGATGACGTCTTCAACAAGTGCTCCGCCGAGGTTGTCAGGGGTAATACGAGGTTCCAATGCGTGAATTTCGCTCGGTTCCAACCACCTAGATTTGAACTGATCGAAGCCGTTAATTCGATCAACTTCGGCCTTCAGTTCGGGAATCTCCGACTCTTCTAGCGCAAGTTCAAGATGCGGGACGCTCAGAACTTGGGCGTCCACTCCCGATTCCTGCTGAATCGTATCGAGCATTTCTTTGTGCATCTTGAACGACAGGTGGTTCAGCGTTTCGATATTGCCTGTCTCATTTGTCGGATTGAGCAGCCCAAGTGCATAACCTGAAGCGTGATTACCTATCGAGTCGCGCTCGATCACAGAAACGCTCATCCCTTCACAGGCGAGTCGATAAGCAATCGAAGATCCGATAATCCCGCCGCCAATTACAACTACGTCGCTTCGAGATCTCATTCGGCAACCTTTCGGGTTTTCAACCAGTCGGCAAGTATTCCTCGATCATGATCGAACGCCAATTCGGGCAGGTGATTCACATTGAACACTTGGACATCGAGCGTTTCATGGTCGGCGGACTCAAGCTTGCCGCCAGTGACCCGTACTTGATACACCGCTAAAACTATCGGATTTCCATCTTCTGAGTACAACCCAACAAGATGCTCGACTTCTACTTCAAGGCCGCACTCTTCGAGTACTTCCCTCTCGACTGCCTGTTCGAGCTTCTCGCCCCTGTTTACGTATCCAGAGGGGAAGCTCCATTTTCCAATAGCTGGCTCTATCGCACGCTGAACCATCACGATTCCGCCGTCGATAGGCACGATAGCTGCGCCAGCTATTTTCGGATCGTTCCAAATTGTGCGACCACAGCTTGAACAATCCGGGTGTCCGTGAGGACCGGCGATTAGATCGGGCAGTTCGTGGTTGTGGTCGATTCCCACTGAAACAAGCTCTGGTTTCTGATGCGATATGGAAGTGCGGTGTCGGTAGTAATTTAGTCAGGCGACTGTAACAGAGCGAGGTTCAGTGCGTTGTGCCGCACTGCGAATGAATTCATCGCTAAAATGCAAGCATCACAATCCCGTTCCAAGTAATGATCGAATGATCAAATCAATACTTCGAAATAAGCTGTCCAGATACGTAGCGTTGCCGATAATCGCGCTGGCGCTATTGGTCGTGCTCGGCGGTGGCTGGTATTTCTCGAGTGTGCTTGAGGAAGATGGACTTCGGGTCGACAACAGTGAACCTGAGAATAGCGTTGAGGTAGTCGATCTCGGCATCGATTCGATCACGCTGCGTCAACTTCCCGACGCTGACCCACAAGAGATTCTCGCCACATCCGCTCGATGGGGTCTCACAGACGGTCTCAACTACGGCCAACTTGGCGATCTTCTTTCAGATGCCGATGGTCTCGTAACTCGCGAACTCGATCTCAAGCTTGGCGGTTTCCAAATCGGTGACAAGCTCTACCTTGATAGAACAGCTTTTCCTCATGAACCGTCTCCAGAATTTGAATACGAGGATGTGGTTATTTCTGGTCCGTTAGGGAACTTCGGCGCTTGGTATTTGCCTATTCCTCCAGAAAGTACTTACGCAAGCGTCCCTTCAGATGTTTGGGCGATCTACGTGCATGGCCGCACAAGCAATCGTGACTCTTCTCTCAAGATTATCGATATCGGAGCTGTTCCTTCGCTGGCAATCGACTACCGCAACGACTTGAACGCTCCTCCGAGCGAATCCGGCTACTACGACTTCGGAACCACTGAATGGAGAGACGTCGAAGCCGCCGTTCAATACGCACTCGACAATGGTGCACAGAAGATCATCTTAGTCGGGTTCTCGATGGGTGGCGGAGTAGTGGTCAACTACCAGCTTCGCTCCGATCTTGCCGATCACACGGTCGCAATGATCCTAGAAGCACCGATGTTGAACTTTGGTCGAACCGTCGATAAGGGAGCTGAAGAACGTGGCGTGCCAGCACCAATTACTTTCGTAGCAAAGGCGTTTGCCTCAATGCGATTCGGAGTTGATTGGGGCGCACTCGATTTTCTTTCACGTGCCAATGAAATCGATGTTCCGGTGTTGCTTATTCATGGAGAAGCTGACGATACGGTGCCGCTTGAAACCAGTATCGAATTCGCAGAAGCTCTCCCTGAATTGGTCGAGTTACACACGTTCCCCGATGTAGGTCATGTCGCCGCTTGGAACTGGCATCCGTCTGAATACACGATACTCGTCCGAGAATTCATCGAACGATTCCGTTAATAACTCAACCGTTTGATTAGACTTAGTTACTCGCGTCGGAACATTCATCCTCAAAACGATGAATAAATCTTTAGCTCGCTAAGCACTCGGATAAATAAATTTGGCATCGGCAAATACTCCTAAATATTCAGAAGGCGATTTCTTCGCCGTACCGCTCAAGACTGGCGGCTACGGAATTGGCATCGCTGTGTGCATAGGACCACGCCGCACTGTCGTCGGTCGATTCTTCAAGCCGGTGTACGACGAACTGCCGACTGCCGACGAGTTGAATCACCTCACCGAAGACGATTCGGTTCACATCGAACACTTCCGTGACGATGGTCTTCAAGACGGATCATGGAAGATCATTGGGCAGCATCCATTATGGGACGCCTACGAGTGGCCAATTCCCAAGTTTGGAGTGTTCCAGCCAAAGGCTAACGATTCACAGGGACAGGCATTCGAGATTGAACTCGACGAAGATCTTCGCAGCGCCCGGCAAAAGAAAGTATCTGTCGAACACTTCAGGACGCTTCCCTACGAGATCCTCGCTCCTGCGAAAGCAGCGGAGATTACTCTGACACTCGCCCTGACTCGCCCTGGTTGGAAGCGCTCAGTTCCCGGCTTAGACTAAAGCCGAAAGAACGAAGATTCGCGGGGCGGATCAGGTTAGTCGGCCGAGCGAGTAAGTTCGTGCAGTGGCCGACGCAAGAAGCTGACGAACGACGTTACAACACCGATAACCCCTGCACCAATCGCTGTTGCCAGAATGATCATCACCGGCAACCAGTCAGTTTGCAGTATGAACGGCGGCAACAGCGTCCTACCGGTCTCTGAGTAAGCGATAGCGCCCACTGCCACCCTGCTGGCGACCAAGCCGGCAGCCACACCGACAACTATTCCGACAGCCGCCACTATGCCGTGTTCGATCAGCGAGCTTCGCATGAACCCGGCTTTCGAAAAGCCCATCGCTCGAAGATAAGCAGAATCGTGAACAGTTCTTGTCGAGTGAGCTACTAAGTAAGTGACATAGCCAAGCACAAGAGCAATACCGCCGATAATCAGCGACACAATTCCCATTCCTCGCCAGCCAGCTACTGTCAGCGGATCGATTACAGAGTTATTGATTCGTTTCGCCCGATCAAGAAGCGTTCCGCCTCTGAATATTTTCCGAACGTCCTCAGTGATCCGAGAATGATCGTCTGGATCAATGTCCAAGAAAACCTCATTGGCACTGATGCTTGAAAGACCGCGCAGTTCGACGAAACCTATCAACGCAGTCACATCCAACACCATGAACGGCGATCGATCAGGATCGAGTGTTGGAAAGAACTCGGTAGCCCCGACAGGAATAACCGGGATGTAACCACCTGATATCTGAACCACCATTGGTTCGCCCAACGAAGTGCCTGTAAGGGCGAGGAACTCTTCAGAAACGATCACTGGGACAGGGTCGCCGGTCGTACTTCGGTACGCTCCCCGAATTCCCGCAACTGTTCCTCGATCCAGCGTCATCTGGCCAACCGATGCGCCAACATCTCCGATTCCTGTTGGCTCCGCCACAACATCGAACGAATCGTCTAGACCGTTGGAAGTCGGGAACGGAGTCCAAAGGTTCTCACCTTCGAAGTCGAGAAGCGTCGTTTCAAATCCCGGACCTATCGCCTTCAAGTCGTCCATTGACCAAACAGTCGCCGCCCCTCCGTCCGCTCCCACCTGCATGAAAGTTTGGATCGAAACAAGCTCAACCGGTTCAACTAGGTGAGTCGGAACGTCAGAAGACTTCTTTTCCCATTTCTCACCGATCTGCCCGAACGTAACTGTTACCTGACGCCCTTCCGCTCCTTCAAGAACCACCCAATAAAAGTGATGGACCACGTACGGATCCTGTTTGGTCCATGCCGTTAGCGATGTCGTTCCAGCCGGAAGATATATCGGTTCAGGCTTCGCCGGAATGTTCACCTTCGCTAGAGCGACGTCGAGCGATTCATCCGAAAAATCATCGCGGAACCATGCCATGTCAGGGAATTTGTCCGTTTCGACAGCGAGGACCTTGAATTCAATTCCGAGATCGGTGGTTCCGACTTTGCCGTTCTGCCTGTACGCCATCGATGCTTGATTGACGCCGTCTATCGCCATCAGCTGATCGATCTCAGCCTGATGCACGTCGATATTGACGCCACCGGGCAGTATTCGCAAATTTGTGCCGTTATCGTAAAGAATCTGCTCACGGTCGCTGCGCTCAAGTGTCGACCCAAGCGTACCGACCATCACTCCCAAGCCAGTTCCAAGAATAATCAATAGCACTGGCCAGGAATACCAGTACGGGCTTCTGCCAAGCCTCCAAAAACCAACCGCAGTCGAAGCCGAAGTAAATCGGGTAGCAATGAAAGCCGCCGTTCTCGTAATTACCGGGAACGCCCGGAGCATTATCAACGCAACGGATATGAGCAACATTACCGGAGCGAAAAGCAGTGTCGGGTCAGTAACTATCTCTCCATCTCGGTCGGTCGAGGCGACACCACGAGTAGTCATCTCCCAAAGAAATAAACCACCGAGAATGACTATCAATAAATCGAAGTAAAGACGTTGGAACACGGGCGGATTGTCGGGACGTGCTCGGCTCCGGTCGACGTTTGATATGCCAGATCGTGCAACGAGCAGGGTCGGTAAAAGAACGATCACAAACGACAACAAGGCAGCGCCTGAAGCCCATACCCAAGCCATTGGCGATAGCTCAACTGGAAGGTTTGTACCGTTTGTCAGCGATTCGAACACCGGTAACCGACCGGCAATACCTATCGCTCCGAACGCAATTAACGGCGCTACCGCGGCCGGTAAGGCAACGGTCACGATCGATTCGATTATCTGAACTCTCATCACCTGATAGGTCGAAAGTCCACGTGATCGCAACATTACTGTTTCTAATTCACGTTTTCGTGCGATCAGACCAGCCACGAGGAACAGGTAGTACACAACAACCGATATCGCCAAGGCGGCCATCAGTAAGGCTGGCAATCGTAAGAACAGCATCTTTTCGCCCATACGATGAGTAGCAGTTCGAGCACCAAGCAACGCGGTCGAACGAGGCAGCACTGAAGTGACATCGTCTTCGAACGAGTTCATTGCAGCGACGAGAGTGCCGGGCTTACTGTCAGAAATTTTGTCGGGGTCGGTGAACAGAATTCGCGTGTAGTTCATCGGCAAACCGGCATTCGATGGACCAACCCCACGGGCGATCGTATCCTCGTCGGTGAACAAAATGATTGGCAGATCAATACCACCGAATACTTCAGGCGGCACCGGTTCCAGAATGGCGTTCGAACTACCAAGCCAGAACTCATCGGCAAGATTTTTCGCCTCGAATATGCCAACGATCTCGGCCTTCACCAGCCCCGAGCGACGCGACACAGATGTTGCTTGAACAATATCGCCAATGTTGAAGTCGACGAACGTGTCGCCGTACCTCATCTCTTTAGATCGTTCCTTATATAGAGCGACTTCGACGATCTGGACGCCGTTCTCATCGACCCTAAGTTGCGGACCTGGAGATCGCCCTTCGATGTATATGACAGCGTCGAATAGCCCTTCCATTTCGTGGAAGTACGCCTTCGATATTAATGCACCACGGCGAATTTCGGTCTCGGTCTCGGGATCGCCGTCCTCAACTCCCCAATAATGCGCACGAGACTTAATACGGGTCGAGCCGTTGGCTATGATCGGCTCAAGATCGGAATTTACTGCCGCATCTATCGTGGCATCGGCATCTTCAATCGCCTGCGCTTCGAGCGGAATCCAGTCGGAAACGGCTCCAACGTTCTTGTTGTATCGGCCGATTGTGTCGACAACATCTGCCATGCCGATTTTCTCCAACGAACGGAGATATATCGGGCCGCCTGCCATCACTGTCGCCGCAAGGAACACGGCAACCAATACACCGAGCGCTAAAAAGCGGTCGCCACTGGCGCGCCGTTGTACGAATCGGGAAAAGTTCAATTTACGAATATGTCGAGAAGGCGGCGTACGTTCGTAACGGCCGTCTCAATTTTGTCAATTAACGATCAAATAAATCATGCGCATTTTATACGAACGTACTTGAACGGGAATGCCTGCATCGGCGTGGTTTTTCGCCAAGAAATTCAGGAGGATGCGATTGAGAAAATCAGAGTCAGCGACAACGCTTTCTCGATTGAGGAACTCGAATACAATGCCTTCAATACATATCAATGAAGTCACCTACCATGATCATTCGAATACTCGCAGTCGTGATACTTGTGTCAGCTTCGCTCGCTACATGGGCAGCTGATTCAGCGTCGGCCTGCTCGTGTGCCCGGCCAGACCCAAAAGAACCCAGAGAAAAATACTCGCGAGAACAGATAGAAAAATCCGCCGGAGCGTTCGTCGGACGAGTCGTTTCGAAGATTGACCCTTTGCAAACGGAGAATGAGTGGTCATCGGGTAACACGGTCATCTACACATTTTCTGTCGATTCGATAGCAAAAGGAAACCTCACAGACTACGTAGTCGTGCGGAGTGCTGTTCACGGAGCGACTTGCGGATTCGAAGGCGGCATTCCTAAGGGCGATCAAGCTGGCATACTTCTGCGTGTCGACGACGATGGAAATTACACCAGCGGTCTCTGCTCCACGATGGACATTGACGATATGAAAAGCGTTGTCCAGTTATCGGAACCAGATCCGAATCTGATCGTCCACAGATGGCTTCCACTGCTAACAAATCTCTTACGGCGCTTGTTCTCTGAGTTCGTATCGGATTTCGACGCTGCACATCAGACGGGTAGCTTGGAGTAGAACCTTGGCAGAGAACTCAAAAGTAAAAGAAGGCTACGACCGTTGGGCCCCGATCTACGATTCGGATGGGAATCCGATGCAGGCCCTCGAACACTCGGTAATCGAACCATTATTCGGGGATGTAAATGGTCTTAAGGTTTTGGATCTCGGCTGCGGTACGGGTCGGCATTCACTGCGTTTGGCTAAACAAGGTGCCAAAGTTACCGCTCTTGATTTTTCGAGTGGAATGCTAGAAGAAGCGCGAAGTAAACCGAATGCCGATGACGTGATTTTTGTGGAGCACGATTTGCATGACAGGTTACCTCTAGGTGACGAAGGCTTTGACCTTGTTGTCAGCGGGCTTGTGCTAGAACATCTTCGAGAATTATCTTTATTCTTTGAAGAAATTCATCGAGTTCTCAACGTTGGAGGGAGAGTCTTGGTAACGGCAATGCACCCAGCGATGTTTTTACGAAACTCTTGGGCCAATTTCACAGACCCCGATACCAATGAGGTGGTGCACCCAGGCAGCTTCCCACATCAACTCAGCGACATGGTTAACGCGGCTGCCAGAGCGGATCTTGCAATTATCGAGATGACAGAAGCAGCCCCGAACGCTGAATTCGCCAAGCGATTCGGAATGAAAGAAAGTTCAATCGAATGGCCAATGGTGGTAGTTCTACAACTATCACGACGGTCCCGATAGTACATGCACCACGTCTAGGGTTTCCGGCGTGAACGTCTTAAACAAAAACACCGCCGAAACGGCGGTGAGTTGGGTGCATATGGTGGGCCTGGGATGACTCGAACATCCGACCTCTACTTTATCAGAGTAGCGCTCTAACCAGCTGAGCTACAGGCCCTTTGGGTGTGACTCCGATATGTGGAATATCAGAGTCACGAATAAAAATTTTACTACTGCTTGCGCCAGATTGTGTAGTGATTTTTTCGCAATATCGCCTGTTCCGCCAACATCAGCAGTCCTTTCGCCCCAGACCTTCCAATTCCACGACTATCTCGGTCGGTGCGTTACGAGCTACGATCAACACTAGATCATCGGTATCAGACGTATTTACCGGCTGATGATTAGCGTCGGGCGGAACGAAAATGAAGTCACCTTTAGTAATAGGTTCTTCCTTATCGAGTTCTCCACCAGAAAGAATCGTTCCTGTACCGCTGACTACGTAGATCGCCGACTCGCAATTGACGTGATAGTGGGCTGTCGAGCATCTGCCAGGCGGTACAGTAGCGATTGCCATATGAATTCCCGTGGAACCCGTAAGCAGCTCGGAAACCCCGGCGAAGCGAGTCATCGAACCTGAGTTCACTTCGACCTCAAGGCTATCGGCTTTCGTTACAACGATTTCGCTGGCAGAACTGTGTTCATGTGTCATCACCACAGTCTACCGAGGCGGCTTTAGTCGCGATGGCGTTAGGCGTTAGGTTCCATCGTCGTAGAACGACTCAGTCACGCGTCGCAGTCTCTCCCTCTAACTCCCCCGATCGAGAGGATCGTCAACCACGACCAACGCCGTAGCTATTCCCTTCCAGACGGAACAGCCAGGGTAGGAGACTTGCAGCTGGGAACCGAGTCGTTCGACGACGAGCTCGACTTACGGTCCTCCTTCCTTCGGGAGGGAGTTAGTGGGAGGGTAGATTGCAGTTGCGACCAAGTCGTCCGACGATGCCCGGAGCTATAACGAGGAACCCAACGCATTTGCGACTACCGCCACGCCCAAGAGCCAACAATCTGCGCGAGTCCCCCTTCCTTCGGGAAGGGGTTAGGGGATGGGTAGATTGCAGCTAGAGCCGAGTTATGCGATAACGAGCGCGAGTTTACGCCGGGCGCGAAAAGACCCGCCATAAGCGGGTCTTGATCAGTGCACCTTAGCGAACTGAACAGTGAACAGAAAGAATGTCAGGGGTTTTTCGAAGTTTTGAGACTCTGAAAAGAGTCTATGATTTTGGTGTATTAAGCTTTTTATGGTTGGATGTTCATACTAACGAGCCACTTCCACTCCCCCAGGACTCAGTTGATAAATCAACCGAACGCCAAGTTCAGGAATCTCGCTCAAGAAAGTACTCTCATCTAACCGCCTAATAGTCGACCTAGGTAGCCTCGTTATGACACTAATTGTGATGGATGCATTCTTGTCGTTTACCCACCGCGGGTACTAACAAGAGACATATATTCCACCACAAATCATAAGAGGGTCTCCTTAGAAAGGAGGTGATCCAGCCGCAGCTTCCGCTACAGCTACCTTGTTACGACTTCGTCCCAGTCATCGATCCTACTCTCGGCGCCTGTGTCCCAAATAAATGGGTTCACCCAGCGACTTCAAGTATTACCAACTTCCATGACGTGACGGGCGGTGTGTACAAGGCCCGGGAACGTAT
>Ga0233439_10001926_pt1 | contig 24554 bp, 27 predicted proteins | sample SI_123_September_6_FD_182713 | JGI IMG/M metagenome (GOLD analysis project Ga0233439, IMG submission 182713) | Seawater microbial communities from Saanich Inlet, British Columbia, Canada - SI_123_September2016_100_MG | ecosystem: Environmental > Aquatic > Marine > Inlet | place: Canada: British... | reverse complement strand
GCCAGAGTTTTGAGCATTGCCGAGGCCCGCGCCCAGGTGCCGGAACTGCTGGATATGTTACAAACGCCGCAGCAGACCATCATCGAATTGCCGGATCCATGGCCCGTCATCATGGGCATCGTCAACATAACACCGGACAGTTTTCATGACGGTGGCCGGCAAGCCACGTCTGCGGCGGCCGTAGCCCACGGCCACAAACTCGCCGCTGAAGGGGCTGCAATATTAGACGTTGGTGGCGAATCCACCCGCCCTGGCGCTGACCCGGTGTCCCTGGATGAAGAACTGCATCGCGTCGTACCGGTTATCGAAGCCTTGGCGGCAGATGGCCTGAAAGTCTCCGTCGATACCCGCAAACCGGAGGTCATGACAGCGGCAGTGGACGCAGGCGCCCACATGATCAACGACGTTACCGCCCTGACCCACAGCCCCGACAGCGTTTCCTGTGCCCGCGACCTGGCCGTACCCATCGTCTTGATGCACTCCCGTGGCGAGCCGGAAACCATGCAGACCATGACCGACTACGATGACCTGATCCTGGATATTCTGGATGATCTGAGCGCGCGTGTTGATGCCTGCCGTGCAGCCGGTATCCCGCAAGAAAAAATCCTGATAGATCCAGGCCTTGGCTTTGCCAAGACAGCCGCCCAAAGCGCGGAATTGCTACGGCGAACAGCGGATTTTCATGCCCTGGGCTTGCCGGTCCTGATCGGTGCCTCACGCAAATCCTTTATCGGCTATCTTACCGACACGCCTCGGTCCGAAGACCGGCTGCCCGGATCATTGGCCGCGGCGATGTGGGCCGCACAACAAGGTGCGGCTGTGATACGTGTTCATGATGTCCCTGAAACCGTTCAAGTGATGGCGATTTTTCAGACCCTTTGCTATAAGGGACAGAATAAGACAAAGGATGAGTGACGGCAGATGGAACGGCAATTTTTCGGAACTGACGGTATAAGAGGCTTGGCCAACACTTGGCCTATGACGGCGGAGATCGCTGTTCGGGCCGGTATGGCGGCAGGGCTGCAATTTACCCGTGGCGATCATCGCCACCGGGTTGTGGTAGGCAAGGATACCCGCCTGTCAGGCTATATGCTGGAACCTGCCCTGACAGCCGGGTTCACCTCTGTCGGGATGGATGTCATCCTGGTCGGGCCCATGCCGACACCCGCCGTGGCGCTGTTGACCCGCAGTCTGCGCGCGGATCTGGGCGTCGTAATCTCCGCCTCCCACAACCAATATTCTGACAATGGCATCAAACTTTTTGGGCCGGACGGCTATAAGCTGTCTGATCGTATCGAGACGGAGATTGAGGCGCGCATGCAATCGGACATGACCGGGTCTCTGGCCAAACCAGCTAATCTGGGCCGTGCCATGCGCCTGGACGATGCACCGGGCCGCTATATCGAGGCGGCGAAAGCCACCTTTCCCACGGGTCGCCGACTGGACGGCCTGAAGATTGTCATCGATTGCGCCAATGGTGCCGCCTACAAAGTCGCGCCAACGGTCTTGTGGGAGCTGGAGGCGGAGGTGATCCCCATCGGCGTTGATCCCGATGGCTTCAATATTAATCAGGATTGCGGCTCGACCCATACCGACTATATGTGCGAGCAGGTCGTGGCCCACGGTGCCGACCTGGGCATCGCCCTGGACGGTGATGCGGACCGTTTGATCCTGGCGGACGAAAATGGCCAGCTGGTGGATGGCGACCAACTGATGGCTGCTGTTGCGGATTATTGGGCTGAAACGGGCGATTTGAAAGGCGGCGGTATTGTCGCCACCGTGATGTCAAATCTGGGGCTGGAACGACATTTGGCCAACCGTGGTTTGGAGTTAGTCCGCACCCAGGTTGGCGACCGCTATGTCGTGGAGCATATGCGTCAACACGGATTTAACGTCGGGGGAGAACAATCGGGCCATATCGTGATGTCGGATTTCGGCACGACGGGCGATGGTTTGGTTGCCGCCCTGCAGATTCTGGCCCTGGTGGTAGCGGAGAGCCGCCCCGTCAGCGAAGTATGCCGCCGCTTTGAAGGCGTGCCGCAACTATTGAAAAACGTCCGTTATGCCGGCGTCTCGCCTTTGGAAAGCCCCCGGATCAAGGAAGCGATCCACGCCCAGCGCAGCCGCCTTGGCGACCAGGGGCGGTTGCTGATCCGCCCCTCTGGCACGGAACCTTTGATCCGCGTCATGGCGGAGGGGGACGACGAGGAAATGATCGTCTCTATTGTGGATGAGTTGATCGATATGATCGGTGATGTGGCGACTGCCGGCTGATGCAGGAAACCGCAATGGTGCAGGAGAAGGGGCGCGTCTTAATAATTGCCGGATCGGATTCAGGTGGTGGCGCGGGCATTCAGGCGGACATTAAAACTGTGACAGCCCTGGGCGGTTACGCAGCATCCGCCGTTACCGCCCTGACGGCACAGAATACCAATGGCGTACATGGTATTTTTGAGGTGCCGCCCGAATTCGTCTCCCAGCAAATCGATGTGGTTCTGGATGATATTGGTGCCGATGCCATCAAGACCGGCATGTTGCACCGAACCGATGTTTTGGATGCGGTCATCGCATCCTTGGAGAAAGCCGGCACCGGGGGCGGGACATCAGGCGGAACCGGAATCCCCTTGGTGGTTGATCCGGTCATGGTGGCAAAGGGCGGTGCCTCGTTGCTGGATGAAGACACCCGCGACGTGGTGCGCCGGCGCCTCATCCCCAGGGCAACGGTTGTTACCCCAAATATTCCCGAGGCTGAAATTCTAGCTGAAATGTCCATTCGGGACGAAGACGACATGATCGCCGCCGGCCGCAAGCTTTTGGCCCTGGGCCCCAAAGCGGTACTGATGAAAGGCGGCCATCTTGAGCAATCTTCGAGCGGTGAGGTGGTCGATCTGCTGCTGACCGGGGTGGGTGTCAAACGTTTCACCTCTGCCCGGATAGAAAGCCGCCATACCCATGGTACCGGCTGCACCCTGGCGTCCGCCCTGGCCTGCGGCCTGGCCCAGGGCCTGGCCGTTGAGGCGGCGGTGGAACGGGCACGGATCTATGTGCTGGCCGCGATTATGACCGCGCCTGGCCTGGGCAGCGGCCATGGCCCCCTAAACCACGGCCACACCATAGTGCGATGAAGACTGCCTACGCCAAAAAGATGAAGCGCGCTGAACAATGACTGAACAAGACCGACAGCGTACCTATACCTGGCATGACCCCGCCACCCACTGGGCCCGCCTGGGCGAACTATCAGGCCTGGATTATCTTTCCGCCGTGGTGCGGGGGGACGTTGCCCCACCCCCTGTGGCCAATGCCCTGCGCCTGGCTTTGGTAGAAGTATCAAAGGGCCGGGTGGTCTATAGCGGTATGCCGGGGGAGGATTTCGCCAACGATGTGGGCTCTGTTCAGGGCGGCTGGCTGGCGGCATTGATAGATGCTGCCATTGGCAGTGCGGTCCATTCCGCCCTGCCCGTGGGTCCGCGATATACCACGTTGGAGTTGAAGGTGAATTACGTTCGGGCCATTTCTGTTGATTGCGGCGAAGTCCGCTGTATCGCCGAAACCATGCATGTGGGCCGCACCACCGCGACAGCATCGGCCAGAGTGGAAGATGCAGCAGGCAAGCTGTACGCCCACGCCACGACAACCTGCCTGATATTATCAGATACATAGCCGGCACATGACGAGCCCTGCTGAAAGGCAAGTCATATCCGCGAAACAAGCCCGTGGCCTGATCCTGATCCTTGGCATTCTCACTGCCTTTGGCCCAATGTCCATCGACATGTATCTGCCCAGCCTGCCGGCCATGGCGGCGGACCTTGGCGCGCCCGTGTCGGGCGTTCAAATGACCTTGAGCAGTTTTTTCATCGGCATGGGCCTGGGCCAGATGTTTTTTGGCCCGTTGAGCGACCGGTTCGGCCGTCGCCCGCTGCTATTAGTTGGCATCGCCCTCTACGTCGTGACCTCAGCCTTTTGCGCGTTGGCCGGCGGCATTGAAATGCTGATAGGCCTACGCCTGTTGCAGGCCCTGGGCGGCAGCGCGGCCTCTGTCATAGCGCGGGCCATGGTGCGGGACTTTTTCACCGGCGACGAGGCCGCTCGCGTGATGTCCCTGATCATGCTGGTGATGGGTGCGGCACCTTTATTGGCACCAATCGTTGGCGGCTATGTTTTATTATGGTTCGATTGGCGGGGAATTTTCTGGGTCCTGACCGGGTTTGGTTTGCTGTGCTTCCTGCTGACCCTGATATTTGTCCGGGAAAGCCATCCGTTCGACCGGCGCGCCAGACATGGCTTGGTGGGCATGCTCGGGGTCTATGGCCGGGTTTTATGCCATCGCAGCGCCATGGGTTATTTACTCGCCAACGCCACGGCTTATAGCGGCATGTTCGCCTATTTTGCCGGCTCCCCCTTCGTCTTTATCGAAGTTTATGGCGTGGCGGCAGAGGACTATGGCTATCTGTTCGCCTGCAACGTTATCGCCTTGATGTCCGTATCTTTTCTGAATGCCCGGCTGGTCACGCGCTTGGGGGCCCATAGGCTATTCGCTATCGCTGTCCGTATCATTGCCATCGTCGGCATCGTGCTGTTGGTCAACGCCATCACTGGTTTTGGCGGCCTGCCGGGCCTTGTCATCCCGCTTTTAGTCTATGTCGGGTCCTTAAGCATGATCGGTGCCAATGCCATGGCCCTGGCCCTGGACCGTTTTCCCCAGGCAGCGGGCAGCGTCTCGGCCCTGTCGGGGGGTCTGATGTTTGCCGTCGGGGCATTGTCAGCCGGCGCGGTTGGCCTGTTTCATGACGGCAGTGCCCTTGCCATGGCCGCCGTCATCACCGCCACGGGTCTGGGCGCCCTTACGGCGCAGATCTGTCTGACCCGCGATGATAGCTAATTATTGTCTACGAACGCCGACATGTGGAAACGCGCCTGCGGGCTGGCATAGTGATATTCCCTGCCGATGAGGCAGGCCCGCCGTGCCTGGCAGCCAAGGTTCATACAATCATCTCCCTGGGGTTGGCGCATATGATCAACACAGGCGGGCACATTATAGGCCGCTTCACTGAACGCGTTGACGGGGCACGTGTTGAGGCAGGGCCGTTCAGCGCAGGTATCGCACGGATTTATCGTGAATGGCGGTGGCACAGCCATCACATAGGCAAAGATCAAGGCACAACGATAGGCATGCCACAGGCCGTATTCGGGATGGATCAACGGCCCGATAGGTGACGGGGACAGCCCCTCCCCCCGCCGGGCCCATTGCAGGAACGGTGGATAGGGGGGACCATCGAAAGGGAAGACAATGTCCGCGCCCAAGCTTGCCGCCAAAGGCGTCAACATGGCCCGACACCATTTATCTAAAGCGTCCGGACCGCCTTCATGGCCGGCAAAATGTTGCCAAAGGCCGGGGCCCGCATTGCCGACCAGGACCACCGTGCCCGCGCCGAGGTTATCCTCCCCGTCGGGATGAAAACCGCCGCGCGGGATCAGACCCAACGCTCCAAGGGCCTGGGAAACCTGTTCATAGTCCGGCTGTTTCATATGGCTGTCGCCTCTATCTGCATTCCATGGCATCTTGCAGGCAATGAAATTGAAAACAAGCACCCGACGCCCACTATTTTTATCTCTGATCATCAGTTTGGCTTTGCTGCTGGGACAATGCCAACCGGTGCCCAAACCTTTTGCCGCCTCCCACAAAGGTGATTTCAGCGCCATTCAGATCGGCCCCCGGGCCGGCCTGATTATAGAGCCCATCGCGGGCATGGCCGATGCGGCATTTGCACAGGCCATGGCACAAGCTATGGCTGGGGCCCTGGGCCGCCGGGATATAACCGCCTCCACGGGAAAAGGCCACCGTCGTAGCCATCGCCTGCGGGGTGAGGTCGCGTTGTCGCCGACGGGACAATTACGCCTGACATGGCACCTTGCCACGGCGGAGAAGGCGGAAATTCTAACGGCGACGGTGACGGAAAAAGTTGATCCTGCCAAATGGCGGCGAGGAGATGCGCCATTGCGGCAACGGTTGGCGGAAAAATCAGCGGATGCCATTGACCAGGAATTGCGCCACATGGAACGGGGCCAGGGTCGACGTATTGCGCTGGCCGCCGTGACCCTGGGCCCGATGGATGGCATTCCCGGACGGGGCAGCGATGATCTGGCCAAAGCAATGACAGCCGCCTTGACGAAAGCTGGTGTGCCCCTGGCTGACAGCCCCCGGGACGATGCTTTTATCCTGCTGGGCAGCATGCATGTGACAAAGGCCGCTACGGGCCTGCGCCGCATCGAAGTTATTTGGCATTTGATCCGCCCCGATGGTCGGGAATTCGGTAAAATCAGCCAGGCCAATAACGTCCCCGTTGACCAATTATCGGGCAACTGGCCTGCCTTGGCCCAGGCCATCGCCCAGGCAGGCGCGCCGGGTGTCCGCGACCTCCTGCGCCGGGATACGGGAGGTTAGCAGGCACACCCCAATGTGCTAAACTATGACCTGTGCATAGGGAGACGTTTTCATGATTGATCATAATCCTCTTTGGGGTGCCGAACTGGACCATATTCGTTTGGATACGGCTGATCCGTCGAAAACCGCCGCCTTCTATCGGGATGCTTTTGCCATGTCGGAAAAATCTCTTGCTGACGGCAGTACCCTGCTGCAGGGGGAAGAGCGCCGCCTGATCGTAGGCTCGGGCATCGCAGGTGACCAACCCTATAGCGCCTTTCGTTTTGCCGATGAGACGCGACTGGCGGCGTACAGGGCCCATTTAACCGCCCAGGGTATGAACTTGATGCCATCGCCGACGCCGTTATTTAGCGACGGGGCTTTCGCTGTCTCAGACCCCGATGGCCGGCAAATGGTCTTCGGCGTAATAGACCCCGCACAAGATAATGGCGGCAGCCCCGAGGGTCACCCGCCCCATCCACCGGGCCGCATGCAGCACGTGGTCGTCGCCACGGCGGACCTGGCCGCGATGATGGCGTTCTATGAAGATACCTTGGGCTTTGTGGCGACGGACCACGTCCTGCGCGACGACGAAGACGGCGGCCAAACCTTAACTGCCGTGTTCTATCGCTCCACCAGGGAACATCATTCCTTCGCCATGTTCCTGTCCGATGCGGCGCGCCCGGATCATCACGCCTATGAAGTATCCTGCTGGAACGATATTCGTGATTGGGCCGACCACATGGCGACGTTAGAGATTAAATTGTGGTGGGGCCCGGGCCGCCATGGTCCCGGCAACAACCTGTTCTTCATGGTTGAGGATCCGGACGGCTACAAAGTGGAAATCTCGGCCGAGTTGGAAAATATGGCCGACGATGATCCTGTCCGCCAATGGCCCCACAACGAACGCTCCCTCAACCTTTGGGGCCCTGGCTGGATGCGGGTGTGATTCTTTGGCGCTCACGCAATGTGCAAGGGCACATAGCTCCGCACAAGACGATATGGTGGCGGCGCAGTGGCACCGGGCTGCCGTCGCAGCCGTTACTTGAGATTGGTATTAAAGGCCGGAGCCCTGCCACCCTTCGGCGGCTTCAGCGGGTGCTGAGGTGAGGCCGGCGGCTTTGATGCCCTGGATGGCGCAATATTCGTCCTTGTCCGAGGTATCGCCGCTGATCCCCACGGCACCGATCACCTGACGGTCGCCATCAAGCACCAAAACGCCGCCTGGTACCGGTACGAAACGGCCACCCGAGGCACCGACAAGGGCACCCTGAAAGGCCGGCCGCTCGCTTAGGCGATCGCGTATGGTGCGGCTGGGAATGCCCATGCCCAGCGCGCCCCAGGCTTTACCAGTGGCGATATCGACCCGCAGAATGCCGGAGCCGTCCTGGCGCTTCAAGGCCACGGTGTGGCCGCCTGCATCCAACACCACCACCGTCAAGGGCAGCATATCCTCCAACCCGCCGGCAGCCATGGCCGCGTCAATGATCTTGTCCGCCGCGCTTAAGCTCAAATCGGTTTTCAGATCGAAAAGCTTGGGTTCTGCCATAATGTTTTATCTAATACCTAACCGAGGACCTTCCCAACACCTATCGAGTGCGGTGACGGTCAAGTTCCGGATTATCAAAGGGCTGGAACGCTGTCAGCTCCTTGGTTTCGTAATAATGTTTCAACGCCCAGACGCCCGAGGGAAAAGCAATTTCGTTCCAGGGAATTTCATCCCAGGCGTAAAGGTCCACTTCCAGACTTTCCTCTCCCGCGCCGAATTCCGGGCTGGTCATCTTTGCCCGGTACATCATATGCACCTGACTGATCCGGGGGATATTATAGATCCCGATCAGGGCATCAATCTCGATATTGGCGCAGGCTTCTTCCAGGGTTTCCCGGGCGGCACCCTCTGCCGTGCTTTCGCCCTCTTCCATGAAGCCGGCAGGCACTGTCCAATAGCCGTGGCGCGGCTCGATCGCCCGTTTGCACAACAGGATCTTGTCTTCCCAGGTGCACACGGCACCCACCACGATCTTTGGATTGACGTAATTGATCCAGCCGCAATCACCGCAGACATGGCGTTCATGGGTATCCCCGTCGGGAACTTCCCGGGCGAAGGGATAACTTGCTATAGGTCCATTATTCATGCCCCTAATGTGGCATCATGGGGCCCCTGCGTCCAGATCGAGGTTGTGGTATAATTGACCCATCGTAACGATCAATAGGGTTCGGATCATGGACGTTGTCTTACAAAGTTTCGCCGCCGGTTTCCCGGTATTGATGCTGCATCTGCTAGTCACCCTGGCGATGCTGGCGGGCGGCGTTGTGCTCTATACAATCACCACACCACATAAAGACTTCGCCCTGGTGCGCGAAGGCAACCTGGCCGCCGCTATTTCCCTGGCAGGTGCCATATTGGGATTGGCCATACCCTTGGCCTTTTGCATGGCATCCTCGGTCAGCGTGGCGGAAATCGTCATCTGGGGCGTATTGGCAGTATTTGTCCAGATCCTGGTGTTTCGTCTGAGTGATCTGCTACTGCGCGATCTGTCCAGCCGAATTGAGAGTGGTGAGATGGCAGCAGCGGTATTATTGGCGGGTATCAAGTTATCAGTAGCCGCCGTCAACGCCGCCGCGATCTCCGGTTAAGACGACCGAGCGCTTTGTCATGAACCGCCTGACCTATCTGATTGCCATATTGGCCGTGCTGTATGGCGTGGTCAGTGCCCTGATGGGCGGAGAAGACGGCCCGCGCAGGCCGCAGATATCATCCCCTGAAACGACATCCCCTGCGCCTTGGCGGGGCGCACAGAAGTTGCCCGACAGATCCACCGGTCCCACCATCGAGGTCGATGTAGGTGCCAAGGGGTCGTCTACCGGCACCGCCTTTGCCATCACCAGCGATGGTTGGTGGCTGACCGCGCGCCATGTCGCCCATGGCTGCGATGCCCTTTGGATCCAGACCGCCCCACGCAAGGGCTGGCGCGTGGCCGAGGTGCATTTGCATCCCAATGCCGACCTCGCCCTTTTACGCACCAACCAGGGCCGGGTGCCCCTGACCCTGGCCCAAGGTGCGCCTGGACGTGGCGAAGACGGCTTTTCCCTAGGCTACCCGCAAGGCAAGCCGGGCGATGTACATGCCAGGGTGATCGGTCAGGCGCGGATGAAATCCGTAGGCCGCTATCGCATCAACGAACCGATCCTGGCCTGGGCCGAAGTCTCCCGCACGCCGCGCAGCCTGCCCGCACTGGGGGGATTGTCGGGCGGTCCCATGCTGGATGACCAGGGCCGGGTGGTCGGCGTCCTGGTCGCCTCGTCCAAACGCCGGGGCCGGGTCATGACCGCGGCCCAGTCATCCATCAATGATTTGCTGGCCAATTATCCCGCCGCCCAAGCCAGCGCCGGTGCCTTGTCCCAGCGGATTGACGGCAACAGCTTCCGCCAAACCGGGCAAAGCCTGCGCCGGGATCTGACAATTGCCAAAGTCCTGTGCCGGGTACGTCAAACCCGGCGTCGCCCCAGATGAAACCCCGATGAAACCCTGATGAAAACCAGACCATAGGTAATACAATGACAAACACAGTCGCATTCGAACGCAGCCACGACATTCTCATCAATGCACCGGCCGGGGCGGTCTTGGACTATGTCTCCAATCCTAACAGCTGGCCGGAATGGATCATTGCCTCGCACGAAATGGACAGCCCCGACCGGCCCCTGGTTGAAGGCGATACTTTTCGCGAGCAATGGCATACCCGCACAGGCGGGGTGGAATTAAACTGGAAAGTGACCGAATGCCAATCCCCCAACCTTTGGATAGCGGAGACCATGACCTCTTTCATCGGCCTTATAATTGCCCGATATGACGTGGAGCAGGTGGGCGACCAGGTGCGCTATACCCGCACGATTACCAACCCCGCCAGGCCCAAAGCCCCGACGCCGGAAATGGTTGAACGTATCGACGCCGAAGCCAAGGTTTGCCTGGAAAATATCAAACGCAACGTTGAAGCGAAGGTCGCCGCAAGCGCTTGACTATTCGAGGCTTGACTATTCAGGCGACAGACTACGCTCCACAATGCGGGCAAAGAAGCTGGCCCCATAGACCAGCGCTTGGTCATTGAAGTCATAGTCCTGGTTATGCACGGGCATGCTGTCGGCACCATTGCCTACATGGAGGTAGCAACTGGGCACTTGTTCGGCCATAAACGAAAAATCCTCTGACCCCGTGCTGGGTGGAAGTGACCTGGTCACTTGATCAACCCCGACCAGTTCATCGCATACCTCTGCCGCCAGGGCGGCTGTGGCTTCCGCGTTGACCACAGGATGGAAGATAATTCGAAAATCCACTTCGGCACTGCCCCCATGCGAGGCTGCGATACCGCTGGCTAATTGTTCCAGCCGGGCCCTAATTTTATTCATCACATCCATGGAGAGGGTCCGAATGGTGCCGGAAAGGCGCGCGGTTGCCGGAATTACGTTGTAGGCATCACCCGCGTGCACCTGGGTGATGGACAACACCGCTGTCTCAGTCGGAGAAATATTGCGCGCCACAATTGTCTGCAAGGCACCGATCAATTCACCGGCAATGGTTACCGGATCGACGCCTTGATGGGGGAAGGCACCATGGGCACCCTTGCCCGAAACCTCGATATCAAAAAACGCACCGGCCGCGGTGCGGATACCGGCCGTTGCATCAAAGGTGCCCAAGGGCGTTCCCGGTGCGTTATGCATCGCGTACAGGCTGTCGCAGGGAAATTGATCAAACAGGCCATCTTCGATCATGGCCCGGGCACCGCCGATGCCTTCTTCAGCCGGTTGAAAGATGAAATTGACCTGGCCGCGAAAATTCTGCGTTTGGGAGAGGTATTTTGCCGCCCCCAGCAACATGGCGCTGTGGCCGTCGTGGCCACAGGCATGCATGACACCATGGTTGGTGGAGCGATGATCAAAGGTATTCCGCTCGACAATCGGCAGGGCATCCATATCCGCACGCAGACCCACCGCCGTGGTCTCATTACCCACCTTCAGAACACCGACGACACCGGTCTTGCCAATGCCCCGATGCACCTGGATACCGAATTCCTCCAGCTTCGCGGCGACAAATTCCGCCGTGCGGTTTTCCTCAAACCCCAGTTCCGGATGGGCATGGAAATCTTTACGCCAGTCCTGGATTTCGTCTTTCATGGCAATGATATCGTCAATAAGCGGCATCTTTATAACCTCAATTTTCTTTGTCGAAGACCTACTGTCTATATGGAAATCACCGGCCTGAACAGAGAGGAGCCGCGATCAACTCTTGACGTTCACGGAATGAACGCAGTAATGTTCGTGACGTGAACATTGATTCGATTCTGACCATTCTGGACCGCCCATGAGCAGCGATCAAACATTGGATGACGGTGAATTGCCTGCCGAGGGGATTGACAATGAAACCCGCATCACCATGGAAATGCTCCATGCGGTGGATGGGGAGGAACGCCTGTCCCAACGGGGCCTGGCATCCCGCCTGAATATCGCCCTGGGGCTGACCAATGCCTACCTGAAACGATGTGTGCGTTTGGGCCTGGTGAAGGTACGAAAGATCCCACCGAATCGTTACGCCTACTATCTGACCCCGAAGGGTTTTGGCGAGAAATCACGCTTGACCGCCAACTATCTTTTCCAGTCCTTTGACTACTACCGACGGGCCCGCAATCAGTGCGATCAACTGTTGGGAGAGGCCGCCGATAAAGGTCTGCGAAAGGTCGCCCTGGTGGGTGCGGGAGAGTTAGCGGAAATCGCACTTTTGTGCGCCTTACAGCACGATATTGAGGTGGTTGGCGTGGCCGATAAAAAGGCCACGGCAAACCGTTTCCGGCATGTGGATTTAGTCCGCGACCCGGCCTCTTTACCGACCTTTGACCTGGTCCTGATCTGCGATATGAAGAACCCTCAGAGCAGCTTTGAAGAACTGACTGGCCAATATGGTGCCGAGAGGATAAGAGCACCTGCATTGCTAAAAATTTCCTCTCCCCTCCTCCAACAATTGGGTGCGGATCACTCGGAGACTAACCCATGAGTTCCCCTTCCAGACAATGGTATGCGGTCTATACGCAAGCCCGGATGGAGATGTGGGCGCGGAGCAATCTGTGGGAGCGTGGCTTTGAGGTTTATTTGCCGCAATACCGCAGGGAACGACGCCATGCGCGCAAGACGGATTGGGTCAGCGCGCCATTATTCCCCCGTTATCTGTTTGTTGCCGCCGATCCGAAAGCCGGCCAACGGCGCTCTATCAACAGCGCGCCGGGTGTCATCAGCATGGTCAGCTTTGGCGAACGGCCGGCAACGGTGTCGGATGCCCTGATCCAGGACATCATGGCGCGGGAAGATGAGCACGGCCATGTACAACTGGTAGATCCGAACACATTGTCACCAGGCGATCAGGTTCGCCTGCACAGCGGTGCCATGGCTGATCACATTGGCCTGTACGAGCGCCGGGGCGATGGGGAACGGGTTGTTATCCTGTTGAACCTGTTGGGCCGCGAAGTCAGGGTCAAGGTGCCCAGCGATTCCATTGCCCGCGTGCTTTAGGTAGGATACAGACAGCTAACCGGTCGCAAAAACCGGTATTGTCCATAGCGGGGATGAGGCACCACATGACACGCAATGCTGCCATTGCGCAGGCCACGGAACATTTTGATAGCGGCGATTTTTTCGATGATCTGGCCCGCCGGGTCGCCATCCCGTCGTCTGCACAGGTGCCGGCTTTACGACCGGAGCTGGACCGTTACCTCGCAGAGGAAATGACGCCAACCCTGGAAAGCCTCGGCTTTCAGACCACCGTTCATCCCAATCCCGACGCCCGTGGCGGGCCCTTTCTGGTGGCGGAGCGGTTGGAGAACCCGAACCTGCCCACCGTATTCAGCTATGGCCACGGCGATGTGGTCCGTGGCTTTGAAGGGGACTGGCGCGACGGGCGAGACCCTTGGACCATGGTGAAGGGGGGCGTGACCGACGGCGGGGATGAAAGTGATCGTTGGTATGGTCGCGGCACGGCTGACAATAAGGGCCAGCATTCGGTTAACCTGGCCGCCCTGGCCGCTGTCCTGGCGGTACGTGGACGGCTTGGATTTAACTGCAAGATATTGCTGGAGATGTCCGAGGAAGTCGGCTCTGTCGGGCTGGCGGAATTTGCTTCGGAACATCGCCAGGAACTGCGCGCCGATTTGCTTTTGGCATCCGACGGGCCGCGTCTGGCACCTGACAAACCAACGCTGTTCATGGGTAGTCGGGGTGCCTTGAATTTTGAACTGACAATAGACCTTCGTGAAGGTGGCCATCATTCGGGGAACTGGGGCGGCCTGATCTCCAACGCAGGCACCCGCCTGGCCAATGCCTTGGCCACCTTGGTGGGGCCGAAAGGTGAAATTCTTTTGCCCGCCCTGCGACCCGAGGCAATCCCTGCTTCCGTCCGGGAGGTGCTATCCAAGGTTAAGATGGGCGGTGGTCCCAATAGCGGCGGAGGCCCGGAAATCGAAGAGGATTGGGGACAGCCTGGTTTGAGCCCGGCAGAGCGGGTCTTCGCCTGGAACGCCTTCGAAGTTCTGGCGATCAAGGCCGGCAATCCCGATCAGGTGGCCAATGCCATTCCCCCCAACGCCACGGCCTGGTGCCAAATCCGCTTTACCGTAGACCGGGACCCGGAGACATTTTTGCCCGCCATCCGCGCTCACCTGGACGAACATGGCTTTCACGATGTGGCCGTGGGTCAACAGCATGACGGCTTTATGATGAAAGCATCCCGCCTGTTGCCCGATCACCCCTGGGTACAGTGGGCCCGGGCCTCTTTACAGCAGACAACGGGCGCGGAACCGACAATTTTGCCCAACTTGGGCGGCTCCCTCCCCAATGATGTCTTTGCCGAGATATTGGGTTTGCCTACCATCTGGGTGCCGCATTCATATGCTGCCTGTTCACAACATGCCCCCAACGAGCACGCCCTGGCACCGGTTCTGCGGCAAGGTCTGCAGATTATGACGGGGCTGTTTTGGGATCTGGGTGAGGGCGATGTGCCCGAATGGAGAACCGCATGAGCGTCAAGAGCATAGAAATCGGCGGACGGTCGGTAGGCAATGGCGCGCCTGCATTGTTGATCGCCGAAGTCGGCCAGGCCCATGACGGCAGCCTGGGTACGGCACATGCGTTTATTGATGCCTCAGCCGCTGCCGGGGCTGACGCGATCAAGTTTCAGACCCATATTGCCGCCGCAGAATCGACCCTGGATGAGGAATTTCGGGTCAAATTCTCAAAGCAGGACGCCACCCGGTATGACTATTGGCAGCGTATGGAATTCACCCCGGAACAATGGGCCGGCCTGTCCGGACATGCGGCGGACAAAGGCCTGATTTTCTTAAGCTCCGCCTTCTCTGTTCGGGCGGTGGAATTGCTGCACGCCTTGGAGCATCCGGCCTGGAAAATCGGTTCCGGCGAATACAAATCCGCCGATTTGATGGCAGCCATGGCGGCCACCGGCAAGCCCATTTTACTCTCTACAGGGATGAGCCGCTGGTCAGAGATCGCCGAAAGCGCGGCAGGCATTCGGGCCCTGGGCGTCGATCTGGCGCTATTCCAATGCACCTCCCGTTATCCGACACCCCTTGATGCGGTTGGCCTGAACGTCATTGATAAGTTGCGCGACGACCACGGCTGCCCCGTCGGCCTGTCCGATCACAGCGGCAGCCCCTTCCCGGCGCTTGCCGCCCTGGCCCGTGGTGTTGATATGATCGAAGTCCACGTGACCTTTGATAAAGGTCTGTTCGGCCCTGACGTGCCCGCCTCCCTGACCTTTGAAGAATTCCGCCAGGTCGCGGATGCCCGGGCCGCGTTTGCGGAAATGGATGCCAACCCGGTGGACAAGGACGTCGTGGCGGACGAAATGGAAACCATGCGCGGGCTATTCACCAAAAGCCTGGCTCCGACGCGGGCCCTGGCCAAGGGAACCGTACTGACGGCTGAGATGCTGACGGCAAAGAAACCGGGCACCGGAATTGCCGCCACCAGTTTGGAAGAATTTATCGGCCGCAGCCTGGCACGGGATGTTGTGCCCGATCGCCTGTTGCGGTTAGAGGATCTGCAATGAGCACAAAAGGCCCAAAGCGCAAGATCTGCATCGTCGTCAATAGCCGGGCCAACTATGGCCGCGTTAAATCCGTTATGCAGGCGGTTAAAGATCATCCCGACCTTGAATTGCAGACCATAATTGGCGCCTCGGCGCTGCTTTATCGGTTTGGCCATGCGGTGGATATTATCCGTGCCGATGGGTTTGAACCCTCCGCCACGGTTTATTCCATTGTTGAGGGTGAGAACCCTACGACAATGGCCAAATCCACCGGCATGGCGATTATGGATTTATCCACCCAGTTTGAAAACCTGGCACCCGATGTGGTCCTGACCGTTGCCGACAGGTTCGAGACCATGGCGACCGCCATCGCGGCGTCTTACATGAACATTCCCCTGGCCCATACCCAGGGCGGCGAGGTAACGGGATCAATCGATGAAAGCGTGCGCCACGCCATCACGAAACTGTCGCATGTGCATTTCCCGGCCACGGACTTGGCGGCGGACTATCTGCTGCGCATGGGGGAGGAACCCGACCGGGTGCATATGACCGGCTGCCCGGCCATCGATCTGATTGCGGATCTGGATATGAACCTGCCCAAGGATTTGTTCACGGACAATAAGGGCGTTGGCGCGGACCTGGACCCGAACCAGCCCTATCTTGTGGTCTTGCAACATCCTGTCACCACGGAATTCGGCGAGGGGTTTGAGCAGATCCAGGAAACCCTGGCCGCTGTTGTCGCCCTGGACATGCAGACAGCCTGGCTATGGCCCAATGTGGATGCGGGTTCTGACGATGTTTCAAAAGGCCTGCGCATGCATCGGGAGCATGTGGGCGATGGTAAGCTGCATTTCTATCGCAACTTCAGTCCCGAGGACTATGCCCGCCTGATCGGCAATGCAGCTTGTCTGATCGGCAATTCATCATCCGGACTGCGGGAAGGGGCATATCTCGGCACCCCGGTTGTCAACATTGGTACCAGGCAGAGCAATCGTGAACACGGTGCAAATGTGACGCATGCAGCCTATGACCGGGCGGATATTGAGGCCAAGGCGCGGGCCCATATCGCCCATGGCAGCTACCCCCAATCTAAAATATTTGGTGATGGGACGGCTGGTAGACAGATCGCGGATATCCTTGCGAGTGCGACCATAAACGTGCAAAAACGCCTGACCTACCGGCCCTGATGACGCCCGGCCAGAGCCAGAAATTACATGACGCCGTCAGGGCCCTAATGCCCGTGGCGGAAGATATCTTCACAGATGTGCGGGCTGCCAGCCAAGACGATATTGGTGTAACACGGCCGGCCTGGAGCATCCAAGACCAGGCCGCTGCAGATATTCTGTCAGCTGCCGCCCGGGACCACGGCCTGTCGACCCGGCAAGATGCTATTGGCAACAGTTATGCCACATTGACGGCACCGAATGGGGCGGGGCGGGACGAAGCAGCGCCAGGCATTCTAACAGGCTCTCATTTAGACTCGGTCGCCCGGGGCGGCAATTTCGATGGCCTGGCGGGTGCCGTCGCCGGCGTTGTCGCCTTGGCGGCCATACGACAGGCAGGTTTACAGCCCGGATGCAATTTGACTGCCATGGGAATACGGTGCGAGGAAAGCGTCTGGTTCGGCATTGCCTATATTGGTGCCCGCCTGGCCGTGGGTAATATGGACCGCGCGGAGTTCGATGCCCTGGTGCGTCTGGACAGCGGGCAGGGGATCGCCGCGCACATGTTGGATTTGGGCATTGCCGCCGATGATATATGGCGCGCCGGACCGCCTGAAATCAGTCCGGCCAACACCAAGGCCTTTTTGGAATTGCACATCGAACAAGGCCCCGTGCTGGTAGAGCAGAATTTACCTGTGGGCATCGCCACGGCGATACGCGGCAATCTACGTTTTGGCGATGCGATCTGTTATGGCTCCTATCAGCATTCCGCCGCCACGCCGCGCCGCCTGCGCCAAGATACGGTTTTGGCTGTCAGCGAATTGCTGCAGCGGCTGGAAGCGTTGTGGCATGAAATCGAAGATGGTGCTGACCCATCAGCCGTCTTCACAGTGGGCAAATTATTCACCGACCCCGTTCACCACGCCCTGACCAAGGTTCCCGGCGAATGCCACTTCTCACTTAATTTCGGCAGTACGGAACAGGCTTCCCAGGACCGCTTTGGCGCGGCGATCACCGCACTGACGGCGGAAATCGCAGCCCGTCGCCGGGTCCGCTTTGTCATGGGCGCACCCGTTGGCTCATCGCCGACACGCCTTGATCCCGGCCTGCGGGCCGGCCTTGTGCAAAATGCCGGGCGTCTGGGCATCCCCTGCACGGAATTCGCGACCGTCGGCCATGATGCTTCCATATTTGCCCGCGCCGGCATCCCCGCCGCCGTATTATTGGTGCGCAACAATGACGGCAGCCACAACCCGTATGAAAAAATGGCGATGGCAGATTTTGAACAAGGGGTGCAGGTGCTGGCCGCCACCATGATGGAACTGTCAGCTTGAAAAATCTTCCGGGCGGTTGGATAGTCAACGCAATATCGGCGCTAAAGCCACGAAGAGGAATGGAATCATGAAACCAGTGTGTTTGGTCGTAGGTGCCGGTGCCGGCATCGGAGGCACCGTGGGGAAACGCTTTGCCAAGGAAGGCTATCACGCCGTTCTGTGCCGGCGTAGCGATCAAGACGGCCTGAACACTTTGGTGGCGGATATCGAAGCGAGGGGCGGCACGGCGTCTGGATATCTGATGAACGCCGTCCAACCGGATGTCATTGAAGAACGCATCGCCGCTATCGAGGCCGATATTGGTCCTATTGAAGTTGTGGTTTTCAATCTGGGGGCCCAAATCGGCAACCGGGCCTTGGCGGACACCACCTATAAGGCGTTCGAGATTGGCTGGCGCATGGCGACGTTCGCACTGTTCCGCGTCGCCGCCACCCTATGCCCGTTGATGGAAGAGAGAGGCAAAGGCACGATTTTGGTCACTTCGGCCACGGCAGCGTTGCGTGGTAACGACGGCCAGCACTCCCATGCCGCCGCCATGGGCGGGCGGCGGATGCTGTGTCAAAGTCTGAATGCGGAATTTGGACCCAAGGGCATTCATATTGCCCATATCCTGATCGACGGTGCGGTTGATGCCCCGGATACATTGGGCAAAATGCTGGGGCCGGAGAAATTTCAGGAACTGCGGGAAAGTCGTGGCATGGAGAATGACGGTCTTATGCTGCCCGAAAAAATTGCCGATACATACTACCACATCGCCCAGCAACATCGATCAACCTGGACCCACGAAATTGATATGCGGTCATTTTCAGACGTGCCCTGGTGGAACAACTAGGTCCATTTCGCTCATGCCTATGCATAAGCGCCGGACCGCCGTCACCGCATCCGCCAGATCATAATAACCAAGGCCAAGGCGGTCTGCTGCACCCGCAGCCAGGCGTGCAGCTCGGGCAAGACCAGTTTCGGACTTAAAGTCACGGGCAATGATCGGGGGCAACATTCCGGCAACCCGCCCAGCCCCGGCCCCATCAATCATGATCATCCGAACGCCATTCAGTGGCTTCATACCGGTCATACGCATTTCTTCAAAACAAACTAAAATTCTCCAGATTATCGCCTCAACGTCTGCGCTACCACAGACAGAAACCATGTACGCAGGGCGTAGTTTTCTGTCTGTGGGCACAGGTTGCAAGATAACTGCACAATAATTGCAAGTTAATTGCACGTAACTTTCAAGCTTCGCAGAGGCCGCTCTGAAATAATACCCACTCGTATAAATGGTCGATTGCCGCTGTTCCGACAATCTGGCTAGCAAGAATTGAGGGCGAGAATTAACGCGCTAAAGGAGTGCATTACAATGAAGATTAATTTCGCCTTTCACAAAGGCATACCTGCGATCATAGGTGCCGGAACGATAATGACATATGTGGCTCTTTCGGGTGTCGCGTCGGCCGCCGTTGTTGGCCCAACCGCAAGCGATCACCAGTGGATCAGCGTAACCAGTAGGACGTGTGAAAGTCCACTCACCTATGCGGAAATCGTCTGTGCCGCAACGGGAGGTGGCTCTCTCGCAGTCACCGAGGTTAGCGGTTCGGAGGCACAGGGCTATAACATACATGATTTTGGTGGCGGCAGCATCAGTGGAAACGCCCTACGAGTATATTCCCAGAGTAGCAGCTATGTTGTACGGACAACTGCCATTATTGAGGAAACATATACGTTGCTCGGCCCCGACGGCAGCACAGGTGACAACATTGCTCTCGATCTCAATTTTGCCGCTGATGGCTTTTATCAATTTATCGATGACCGTTTTGGCCGAAGGGGTTCAGGGCATGGCTATGCCACAATCAAAATTGGCAACTTCATGTCAGCTGACGGTCTGAACATTTTTGTGCCTGGCTCTAGTGCAGCCCTCGCCACAGACAGCGACGACTATCGGGTTACTTCTGACGAGAAGACGAAACCGCTCTTTAAAGAGTTCGACCTACTAGCCTCCACCACCATGAACGTGACGACAGGCATGGACTTCAACCTTGCCTTCATGTTTCAGGTCGTCAGCACAGGCAGCGTCATCGTGGATGGCTTGAATACGGGATTGATTAATTTCGACGTTCCCGATGGCTATACCTTGACCGCATTAGGCGGAACCACTTTGCCAGAAACGGCCTCAACCGTTCCCGTTCCGGCAGCTTTGCCATTGTTCGGCACGGCCCTCATTGGATTGGGATTTGCCGGATATCGACGACGTAAGGCACAAAACGCCTAAACAACTTGCACACAGACGAACCTAAGCCGCGCCCCCATAGACGGCGGCCCTCACAGACGGCGACCTTCGGGTCGCCGTTTTCTGTTATGGAATTGGGGAAACGCAGCGCTAAACTGCCGGCCCATGGGGCGGTTGAGTTTGTTTGGAGGTGCGCGGTGGCGGGTTTGAGATTGGTGGTCATAGGCGCGGGCCTGATCGGGCGGGAACATTGCGCCTTGATAAGCGATCATCCGGGTGCCGCACTTGTGGGCCTGGCGGATGTTACCCCCGAAGGGCGGCAATATGCGGCCAGCATAGGCGCGCCGTACTTCAGCGACTATCAACAGATGTTGGAAGAGGTAAAGCCCGACGGTGCCATCGTCGCCGTACCGAACAGGCTGCATGTCGCAGCCGGGCTGGCCTGCCTTTCCCGGGGCATTCCTTGTCTGATCGAAAAACCCATTGCCGATACTGTCGAAGCTGCCATGAATTTGGTGAAAGCCAGTGAGGCCGCCAATGTGCCCATTCTTGTCGGCCATCACCGCCGCCATAGCCCGGACATACGCGAGGCCCGGCGCATTATAGAGGCAGGCGCGTTGGGTAAGCTTGTGGCCGTCAACGGCATGTGGCTGGCCGATAAACCCGATGACTATTTTCAAGCCGAATGGCGGCGGGAACCTGGCGGCGGGCCCCTATTGATCAACCTGATCCATGAATTCGATTGCCTGCGCTTTATTGTCGGCGAAATTGCCTCTGTTCGCGCCTTCACCTCTAATGCGGTGCGTGGATTTGACGTTGAGGATACGGCCAGCATTGCCCTGCGGTTCGAAAACGGTGCCCTGGGCAGCTTTTTGATGAGTGACGCTGTTGCCGCCCCCTACACCTGGGAGGTGACCTCGGGGCAGGCCCTGTATTTCCCCCATCAGCCGGGGGATTGTTATTTTTTCGCCGGCCGGGAAGGTTCCCTGGCTGTACCCAGCATGAACCTTTGGCGGCATGATGGCGCGGGTAAGAATTGGCAGGATCCCCTTGTCCGCCAGCATATGCCCCTAGATGGGACGCGCACCTATCGCAATCAGATTGATCATTTTCTGGCCGTCATCGCCGGTGAGGTAAAGCCACTGGTGAGCGCCCATGACGGCATGATGACCCTGGCCGCGACCCTGGCCGTGGACACCGCCGCGCGGGAAGACCGAACCGTCACGGTTCAGGAAATGCTGTCATAGGCATAGTCATGGGTACGGGCATGGGCATGAACATAAATTGACCGAAAGATCATCAACTCTTATCACCGCGTCCCTGTCGTTGGGCCTTATGTTTGGTCAGTTGGCGATCATGGCGGTCCCTGCCCTGACGATGGATTTGGCGGCCCTTTGGCAGTTGGACGGATCCCGCATCGGATGGCTGGGCGGTATCTATTTCATAGGTTATGCCGTTGCCCTGCCGTTCCTGACGGGCGCGGCCAATCGTATGGACGGACGCATTGTCTATGGCGTCGCTGCCGTGATAAGTGCTGTCGCCTCATTCAGCATGGCACAGTTTGCTGATGGTTTTTGGTGGGCCCTTGCATTGCGGTTCATAGCCGGATTTGGTTTTGCCGGTATACATATCATCGGCATGAAACTCCTCGCCGACCGTTTGAGCGGCCCATCGCAGGCCAGAGGCAGTGCCTTTTATACAGGTGCCTTTGCGATCGGCAGCGGCTGCTCCTTCCTGGTTGCGGGTATTCTTTCAACGGCACTTGGTTGGGAGGCTGCCTTTGTGGGGGCCGGGATAGGGTCTTTGTTGTCATTGCCCACACTGCTTTTGATCGGACCAGCCGTGGCGGGCAACGAAATACGATCAGGGCGACTATTCCCTGACTATAGGCCAGCGCTGCGCGATGCTGAGGTCATTCGTTATATTGCTGCCTACGCCGGGAACCTGTGGGAGGTTTTCGCCATTCGGGTCTGGTTCGTACCGTTTCTGGCCTTCAACGCGGGTTGGCAACAAGACGCTGTACCGAATTGGGACCCGGCAACCATCGCGGGGTTGTCGGTTTTGATTGCGGTGCCGATTAATCTCGCCATCGCGGAATTGGCTCAGAGGTGGGGGCGAAGGGCGGTTATATTCTGGGTCTCCCTGGCGTCGGTCATCGTCTGCCTGCTTCTTGGCTGGCAGGCATCCAGCCCTTATCTGTTCGTGCTTGCCGCCTTGCTGGTTCATGGTGTGACAAGTTACGGCGATGTCGGTGCCATATCGGCCGGCTTTATAGGAGCGTCAACGCCCCAAACGCGGGCTGCGGCGCTGGCATTGTTCGGCCTGATTGGGTTCACGGCCGGGTTCTTGGGGCCATTGGCCGTCGGGCTGGCGATTGATGGCGGTGGTGGTCGCGGGGAACCCGTTGCCTGGTTCTGGGCCTTTGCTGTTATGGCCTTGGGCTCAGTTGTATCGGGGGCGGCCATGGCGTGGAAGCCGCGCCCGCGATATGGGCGCGGCTAAAATTCTTCGTTGGGCAAAGCGCCGAAAATTTCCGATCTGTGCAGCCAGGCGCTAATTTCGCCAAGTTCCATGCGGCACCACGCACCTTTGCAGGCGAGCAGTTTGCCGATCACACCGGCTTCGGCGCGCAGGACAATGCGGGATTTGGCATCCGGCGTCTGGTGGAGATCATTGATATCACCACGCAACTGCGCCATACGCCGCCCGCTTAACAAAGTGCGGTGCATCCAGCCTTCGGTACCATCGGTATCGCGCACCTTGCGCCAGTTTTCGAATTCCGCCATGACCATCAAGGGCATGCCCTTACGTTGATAGACCCAACTAATGGGATAGCGAACCCCGGGCCCGGCCCGCATTCGCGCAACATCCTTAGCCAAGGAAACAAATCGGGGGACCGCCAGACCAGAGGCACCGGGATGGATCGCAGCCGCCGCTTTCCCAGCACCTTCTTTTGCTATGGCGACGTTATGCAGGGGCGCGACAAAGGAAAATGCGGCCAGCGCCAGGGTCATAATTATGTGCGGGATCAACTTCACAGCGAACTTATGCCAAGGCTGCGGCGACCGGGTCAAGCGGGCATTCTTCACCTGCCTATTTGTCCCCGGCCTCCGCTTCTGCTAGAGACAATGTAGCAATAGTTTTTCCGGCCATTTCCGGCCTCATGAATGTCTGCGTGAGATAAAATCATGTCGCAAAATAAACCCCTAGTCATCGTCACCCGCAAGCTGCCGGACGTGATCGAAACACGTATGATGGAGCTATTCGACACCCGACTGAATGTGACCGACGACCCGATGAGCCATGAAGACCTGATCAACGCGGTCAAATTCGCCGATGTTCTGGTACCAACCGTGACCGATAAAATTGATGCGGACGTGATTGCCAATGCCGGGGAGCGGTTGCGCCTGATCGCCTCGTTCGGCACCGGGTGGGATCATATCGACCATAATGCCGCGCGCGAAAGGGGCATCATGGTGACCAACACACCCGGTGTACTGACCGAAGATACCGCAGACATGACCATGGCATTGATGCTGTCCGTGCCCCGCCGTGTGACAGAGGGAGAACGGGTCCTGCGCGCCGGCGATTGGCATGGTTGGGGCCCAACATGGATGCTGGGACATCGCATTTCGGGCAAACGCCTCGGCATTATCGGCATGGGCCGTATTGGTACCGCAGTGGCCCGGCGAGCCCGTGCGTTTGGCCTGTCCATTCATTATCACAACCGGCATCGCGTCGATGCGGATACGGAGGCTGAACTAGAGGCGACCTATTGGGAAAGCCTGGATCAGATGCTCTCTCGCATGGATATTATTTCCGTCAATTGCCCCCATACGCCGGCAACCTATCATCTGCTGTCGGCCCGTCGGCTGCAGTTACTGCAACCGCAATGCTTTATCGTCAATACGGCCCGGGGCGAAGTCATTGACGAAGATGCCATGGTTCGCCTGCTGCAAGAGGGGCGGATCGCCGGTGCTGGACTGGATGTTTTTGAGCACGAGCCCGCCGTCAACAAGAAGCTACTGGCTATGGGCAACGTGGTCTTGTTGCCGCATATGGGCTCCGCCACCATAGAGGGTCGGATCGATATGGGGGAAAAGGTGCTGATCAACATTCGAACCTTCGTCGATGGTCATAAGCCCCCGGATCGTATCATTGACGAATCCCTGTTGCCGGCTTAGTGGTGCGCGAGACACGATTCCGAAGAGTCTAGCAGTCTGCTGAAAAAGGCCTAGCTATTTTGGTTTGTCGAGGTTTTTGGCCTCGGGATGCGGTGGGCTTTGGATTTCAGTGTTGGTTTTGCGGTTTTTCTGATTTTCTGATGGATTTG
>Ga0233439_10001925_pt1 | contig 24554 bp, 20 predicted proteins | sample SI_123_September_6_FD_182713 | JGI IMG/M metagenome (GOLD analysis project Ga0233439, IMG submission 182713) | Seawater microbial communities from Saanich Inlet, British Columbia, Canada - SI_123_September2016_100_MG | ecosystem: Environmental > Aquatic > Marine > Inlet | place: Canada: British... | reverse complement strand
GTTGATCTTTCGTGTGTGGGCAACCCAAACACGAACGGTCTTGGTAACACCAGGCTGCATGTCGTCGCCGTTTTCCTTCGTGAGGATACGTACGTCGATCACCTTGCCGTGCTGACCGTGCGGAACTCGAAGGCTGGTGTCTTTTACATCACGTGCCTTCTCACCGAAGATAGCCCGCAAGAGCTTTTCTTCAGCAGTAAGTTCAGTTTCGCCCTTAGGCGTGATCTTTCCGACCAGAATGTCGCCCGGAGTTACCCAAGCACCAATTCGGACAATTCCTTCGTCGTCGAGGTCACGAAGACTCTCTTCACCGACGTTTGGAATGTCACGAGTAATTTCTTCTGGTCCGAGTTTTGTCTCTCGGGCTTCAACTTCGTGCTTATCAATGTGAATTGATGTGTATCGGTCGTCCTTTACGAGGTCTTCGTTAAGGATGATCGCGTCTTCATAGTTGTAGCCGTCGAATGTCATGAAACCAACAAGCAGGTTCTGACCAAGAGCAAGCTCACCGTTGTCAGTTGAAGAACTGTCGGCAAGCGGAGAACCCTTGATCACCTTGTCGCCCTTGTGGACGATAGGGTGCTGGTTGATCGATGTTCCCTGGTTAGAGCGGACGAACTTGGTGAGTGGGTACTCAGTCGTCTCGCCGTTCTCGTCAAGGATGTTTACGTAATCACTGGTCGATTCAGAAACGACACCATCTGTTTCCGACATCACTACCTGACCTGAGTCGGTAGCAACTCGCCATTCCATGCCAGTTCCAACTAGTGGAGCCTGTGGCTTGATTAGCGGCACAGCCTGACGTTGCATGTTTGAACCCATGAGAGCTCGGTTAGCGTCATCGTGCTCGAGGAACGGAATCAACGCAGTCGAAATACTTACGATCTGCATTGGTGAAACGTCGAGGTAGTGGACCTCATCGGGGTGAACGTATGTGTATGCCTCAGAACCACCCTGTCGAACTTCAACGAGCTCGGTAGTGATCTGTCCCTTAGCATCCATCGGCGTCGTTGCCTGACCGATAGTGTTCACTTCTTCATCATCAGCCGAAAGATAATCACGGTCGGCTTCTGCGGTTGTAACGTAGGCCTGAACCGTCACGTCACGTGGTGAAAGAGCGTTCACAACTTCCGCCATCGGAATTGTGATTGGCTTGTTCGCTTCTGCAATAACCTTGCCGTTTTCGTCGGCAATGTCTTCCATAGGCGTACGTCCCTGAATGTCAGGGTTTTGGCTCGACATTGAACGCAGAATCTTGCGGTACGGAGTCTCAATGAATCCGTAGCTGTTCAAACGTGCATATGTCGAAAGAGAACCTAGAAGACCAATGTTTGGTCCCTCAGGTGTTTCAATAGGACAAATTCGGCCGTAGTGAGATGCGTGCACGTCACGTACATCGAATCCAGCACGTTCTCGTGAAAGTCCACCAGGTCCAAGAGCTGAAAGTCGACGCTTGTGCGTTAGTTCAGCAAGTGGGTTGGTCTGGTCCATGAACTGCGAAAGCTGTGATCCACCGAAGAATTCACGAACTGCAGCAACTACCGGCCTGATGTTGATCAGCGCAGCAGGAGTTGTCGTAGTTGGGTCCATCTGCGTGGTCATGCGTTCTTTTACAACGCGCTCCATTCGCAGAAGTCCAACACGAAGCTGGTTCTGAATAAGTTCACCAACCGCACGAACACGACGGTTACCCAAGTGGTCGATGTCATCGTTAGATGCTCGGCCATTGTTGATGGTGATCATTCGTCGAATAAGTTCAACGATGTCGTTCTTAGTAAGAGTTCGAGTCTTTTCGTCGAGGTTCAGTCGGCGGTTCAACTTGTAGCGACCAACTCGACCGAGGTCGTATTTTCGGTCGTTAAAGAACAAGTTGTCGATCAACTCACGAGCGTTGTCCACAGAAGGCGGCTCGCCAGGTCGTAGTCGACGGTAGAACTCAAGAAGAGCCTCTTCTTCAGTTGTGGCAGCAGTGTCCTTAGCAAGGGTTGCCGCCATGAAGCCATGTACCGGGTCGTCGTCGACCTCGGAAACCAAGCCCATAATTTCTTCGTCGGTTGTCCAACCCAAAGCTCGAAGCAAAGTTGAAATTGGAGCCTTACGCTTCCGGTCAACCTTTACCGAGAGAAGGTCCTTGTTGCTCGTTTCGAGCTCGACCCATGCACCACGGTAAGGAATCAGCTTTGCACTGCAAAGCTCACGACCCGTTGCGGGGTCGGCCTTGGTTGTGAAATATGCACCCGGCGACCTAACCAGCTGCGACACGACAACACGCTCGGCACCGTTGATAACGAATGTACCGTTGCGAGTCATCATAGGCACGTCACCAAAGAACAGAGTCTGTTCCTTGATTTCACCGGTCTCTTTAATCACAAGCTTTACCGTGATGTAGAGAGGGGCCGAGAAGGTTATCTCGCGCTTTCGGCACTCCCGTTCGGTGTGCTTTGGCTTGCGAACCTCGTGACTAACAAACTCAAGATCAAATCGACCGCCTGAGAAATCCTCAATAGGGGAAATCTCTTCGAGCAGATCCTTTAGCCCGTCGGTCTTTAGCCATTCGAATGAATTGACCTGAACCTGAACGAGACTTGGAACGTCGACGTTGTTGGCGATGCTGTTGAAGCCTTTGTAACCGGGTTGCTCCGATGGGGCTAACCGACGATCAGCGATGACCATGCACACACACTCCCATACGCTTTAAGCGTGATGAAGGATGGATTACACGCGTGCGAGACGAAACCTCGAACGCGAAGAGACCGAAGTACGCGCAGAGCTACCGCACGTGCTTTCGGTGTTGTTGGGAATTAAAAAATATGAACCAGGACGAGACGAAAAGAGATGGACATTTCTCTAGCAGCCTCAAAGTCTAGCCCTACACCATCCCAACTGTCAACGCAAGTTTTGTGAAATTCGTTAATATGGCGCGCTGTTGAGATCAAATCAGGCGATTTTCGATCAAATTGACTATCTCCAGATTGCCCTGCAGTTTGGATAATAATGCTGGGGTTGAGTCGATTTCGCTCTCAAAACTTGACTAAAACACCCGGATTGCAAAAAATGTGTGGAATTGTGGATAATAGTTACTCTCTCTATGAGAGAGATTGTTCGAACGAGTATTACTGGGTTATGTGGTGCTAAGAACTATCACCAAAGAGATCGCGCTTATCGGGGCTTGTTACCTCGCATTCGCGCTTGTCAAAAACCTGACCGATCCTTCCCCCGTGCTAAAAGCTGTCACAAACGGCTGGGGCGTTCTGAAGCTCGAATCTGCACTTGCATTGAACTTCGAAGCCGCAATCCAACAGATAATCGGCCGTATTTCGCTTGGCGCAATGATCGCCACTACCTACTTCTATGTTGCGGGCATGTGGCTAGGTCTCATTGCCGTTGCGATCTACACGTTCGCCAAGCATAGAGCGGTCTATTTGAATCTTCGCCGAACATTCATTTTCTCGATGATCTTCGGTGCAATCGTGTTCGCCCTATTTCCGCTGGCGCCTCCACGGTTCATGCCAGGGCTTGGAATGACCGACACGGTGACCCTGCTCGGACTTGATCCAGCGCCGCATTCTGATTCGGCGATTAGCTACAACCGATTCGCTGCAATGCCCAGCCTTCACTACGCATGGGCGCTGCTGGTGATGATCGCAGCGTTCAGAGTGGGTGGAGTTTGGATGAAAATCGCCGGGTTCCTGTACCAAGCGTTTATGTTCATTGCCATCATCGCAACTGCCAACCACTATGTACTCGATGCCGTGGCCGGTGCGATTCTTCTCTTGGTCGCCATCTACGCAAACCGCTGGTGGAACCACTACGACGACCAGATCAACGAATGGACTGGCGATTTACTCTCTCAGCTACGTGAACTCGATCAGAATTGGCGAAAACGAGTGGGAGCGGTGCAAGTGCCCGACCTTCGACAGCAATTCCTCGCCGATTTCATCCTGAGGGGTGGGCACGCTATTCAGCCGATGCGATCTCGAGTCTCAACTTCGTATTTGACTCTGCGAATGTCGAGAACACCTGATATTCAGCGTTCATTCAGACCCGAACTCAACAACTTGAGCCTCGTACTGAACTGATCCTTCGTTCTGTCGATCTTGAATTTCTGGTAGCCAGCTGCTCTTTATATAAGCCAGCACTTGAGCCACTTCTTCCTCTGACAGAGTTCCACGGAACGCCGGCATAGTCGTTGCCAGCGGCGGGCGATCAAGTATCCACTGAAACAGCAATCGATCTGGATGATGCCAAGTGTGACCGGCGTCTCCATGCGCCGGTGCACCCGGAAGAGTCGGTCTTCCATTCACAGGTCCATGACACGAAGAACAGTTTCGTGCGTAAATGTTCTCACCAGCCGATACGCGCTCGTTCGTTACATCAACAGGGAACGACATCGCTGGCTCTTCAAGCGGAGTCACCCGCGTATCGATGCTATTGTCGCTGCACGCAACCGTTGCAGCCAAAGCAACAATCAGTATCAGTCCTAGTGATAGAAATTTATTAATTCGCAACTTTTAGCCTTGTCTCGTAATAATCCAATTAACCGCACCGTCAACCCAGACCCCCCCGGTGGGGGTATATACTACACGTATTACGACCGGAAACACGAATTAGATTCTTGAGAACGCCATGATTCACGACCACGCCGAGCATGCTCACAGTAGCCATCACGACGAAGCTAAATCGGAAACAAAGAACGACGCTGTAAAACGCCTCAGTTATATCGAGGGTCATCTCGCTGGCGTGAAAAAGATGGTTGAAGAAGACCGCTACTGTGTCGATATCCTTCGCCAAACCTTCGCTGTACGGCGCGCTCTACAAAAACTCGAATCGCAATTGATCGACGGCCATTTGCGCACTTGTGTTGTCGATGGAGTCAAAGAGGGTCGCGAAGAGCAGGTACTAAGCGAACTAGTGGAGTTGTACGAAATTGCAGATCGCTAACCCGAACCCGGCCAAGCTTCCTACCGATGAAGAGGTTGCAGAAAACCTCTCGACCTTAACGTTCAGTGTTGGCGGCATGACCTGCGCCGCATGTGTTCATCACGTCGGCAACGCACTACGAGATCTTCCCGGGATAGTCGATGCGCAAGTAAGCCTCGGCACAGAAACCGCCACTGTTGAGTTCGCATCACAAGCAGTAACCAAGCCCGATGTTCGTGACGCGCTATCTGGTGCAGGGTACTCAGTAAGAAGCTTTGCCGACGAAGATACTTCAATATTCGCCGATGGCGATCGAAAAATACGTGAAGCTGAGCTCAAATCCACCCGCGACATGATGATTGTCAGCTTGATAGTGGCAGCGGTTGTGATGATCGCAATGAACTACACAAAGGTAGACGCCCTCGCCGATCTATCGCCCACTACGGTCAACATATTTTTCCTCGTACTAGCGACTCCGGTTCAGTTCTGGGCCGGTAGGCGTTTCTATAAATCAGCCTGGGCAGCGGCACGCCTTGGCACTTCGAATATGAACACGCTGGTGGCCATTGGCACTTCGACGGCGTATTTCTATAGCGTTGCCGTAACGATACTTCGGCCAGTGTTCGAAGATTCCCTTACGTTCTCTGGTGCAGCCGTGGGCGGAAGTCACTCGACTGGAACCTATTTCGACGTTTCGGCTTCGATCATAGGTTTGATTCTTCTTGGTAGATGGCTTGAGTCTCGTGCACGCGGGCGCACATCAGACGCAATAAAGAAGCTGATGGGTCTTCAACCATCTACAGCTGTAGTTCTGCGTGACGGTGAACCAACCGAAATCGACATTGCCGAAGTTCTCGCTGGCGACACGATTGTTCTCCGACCCGGTGAACGAGTTCCAGTTGATGGCGAAATCACCGAAGGCCAGACGTCAATCGATGAATCGATGCTCACAGGCGAGCCGCTTCCAGCAGATAAGCAAACTGGCGACAATCTGTTCACTGGAACCGTAAACGGCACCGGGGCCATTAGGTTCGTTGCTACGAACGTCGGTCGAAACACCGTTCTTGCAGGCATCGTTCGAATGGTTCAACAGGCGCAATCGTCACGTGCGCCCATCGAGCATCTCGTCGATAAAGTCACAGCTCGCTTCGTACCCGCCGTACTTGTCATAGCTGTTCTCACCTTCGCCGTATGGTCGTTCGTGGCACCTGAGCCTGCGATCATCAACGCACTACTAATGACAGTCGCCGTGCTCGTTATCGCTTGCCCCTGTGCTCTAGGACTCGCCACACCAACCGCAATCATGGTTGGAATGGGTCGTGGAGCCTCTAGCGGCGCTCTTATCCGCAATGCAGACGCTCTCGAACGTGCTCACCGGCTAGATACCGTCGTGTTCGACAAAACAGGCACACTCACCGAAGGCAGACCTGCGATATCGACGATTGAAGGTCACGGCGTAACCAAGCGAGATCTGATTCAACTTGCCGCAGCCGCCGAAAGCAGCTCTGAACATCCTTTGGCGGGCGCAGTGCTTACCGAAGCGAAGGCTCTGAGCATCGATCTGCCAGAAGCTACTAATGTAGAAGCCATACCCGGACGTGGAATATCGGCAACCGTCGATGGTTCAACCATTCTCGTCGGAAGTCCTGCCTTCATCGTCGAAAAAACATCGGCTACCTACGAATTTTCCGAGCTGGCGTTTGCGATTGCCGATCGTGGAGAAACCGTTATTGCAGTTGCTAAGGATGACAAGCCTATTGGCCTGATTGGTGTTTCAGACATCGTGAAATCAGAAGCAGCTCAGGCTATTGCTGATCTGAAATCACGAAGCATCAAGACAGTGATGCTGACGGGCGATAATCAGCGCACGGCAGATAAAGTCGCAGCTTCACTCGGAATCGAACACGTAATCGCCGATGTGCTGCCCGATGGCAAAACGGCTGCTATCGCCGAACTGCAGCAAGCCGGAAGTGTTGTTGCGATGGTTGGTGATGGCATCAACGACGCCCCTGCGCTCGCTACGGCCGATGTGGGCGTGGCGATTGGCTCTGGCACCGATATCGCTATCGAAGCCGCCGACGTCACGATAACGTCTGGCGATCCGGCGCTTGTGGCTGAACTAATCGATCTCAGCCGCAGTACGATGCGAACTATCAAGCAAAATCTGTTCTGGGCATTTTTCTACAACGTGCTGCTCATACCGATTGCTGCCGGCGTTCTTTACCCGGTGTTCAGCTCTGATTCAGCAACGGTACCCGGCTACTTGCAACCAATAATCGGTGAAGTCGGATTCCTGAACCCAATCGTGGCGGCGGGAGCGATGGCGTTCAGTTCAGTCACAGTCGTGACGAATTCGTTGCGACTTGGACGAGGCGTGAGAAGCAGAGGTGGTTCTACTCCGCCCAGCACAGCATCTGGCGATACTGGCCCGGGCAACAATATTGAAGCAACTGCCTAGTAAAAAATTCACGAAAATCAGGAGACTAAGTTGAAAATCCCATTCTTGAGCAGCAACAAATCTGAACCGGCAATCGATCCGGTTTGCGGCATGAGCGTCGATACATCGAACCCACCGGGTGGTGCGGCGACTCACGAAGGAACCGTGTACTACTTCTGCGGTCCGGGCTGCCGAGTTGCGTTTGAAAAAGATCCAGAAGGATATCTGTCTGGCGAAAAATCTATAGAGATGTAATATCGTCGTTGCGATTTTTCACGAAGAATTGCATCGAAAGCGTTTTGACTTGCATCTCATCGATTCATCGATGCGATTCAGATACTTCTCAAAGTTAGTTCGTGTGCCGCCGAGTTTGCGGCAACTGATCAGGAACAGGAATGCCTAAGACCGAACAGGCGCCAGCAGATGGCGTGGCTATCGTTTACACCCACCCAACATGTGGATATTGCGATCTTTTGAAGGAAGATCTGGTGAAAGACGGCGTTTCGTACCGCGAAATCGACGTTTCTAAGGAGCCAGAGAAGTGGGTTGATGTTGAACGACTCTCTGGTGGCGACAAAATCACTCCGGTGATGGTCACGGCTACTGGCGAAGTAGAAATTGGCTACAAGGGCATCGGCTGCAACTACGGTTAACGCGCCATTCTTGGCGTAATTCGGCAGCCTTTCGAGTAAAAGGGCGGTAATAAATTGCCAGTCGACCCGAACGAAGTGTTGACTGAGGATAGTTACCAGCCTTACTCTCAATAGAAGCGGTTGATTTCGATTGCCGCTGACGCGGTCCCGTGGTGTAGCGGCCTAACACGCCTCCCTGTCAAGGAGGAGATCGGCAGTTCGAATCTGCTCGGGATCGCCATTCAAGCGAATTAGAAAAGCCCTCGGCATTTGCCGGGGGCTTTTTTTGTGTGTGGCGAACAGCGATCCTTAGCTGTGTTTAGTTCGAACGATCGTAAAAGCATCTGAAATGTATGCTGTCGACGTAGCTACCTAATAGGTTCAGCGAGCAAACCGTTACCGACTCGCCAAATATGAATATTTCGATCATCACAACTAAATCGACCGTACTCAGAACAATGATCATGGGATTGACCATTGCTCTGGTTGCTACCGCATGTTCGAACACCGAGCCTGCCTCACCAGCGCCAGATTCCACTCTTATCGAGCCCAAAACGGGTGAAGCAGCCACCGCAGCCCCTGCTGCGACATCAATTCCTCCTGAGCCGATACACATGGTGGAAATCGTCGATTGGATGAACGAGAACAACCCTGGAATTCTTTGGGCGAACCCAAATGGCATCGCAATCGATGCGAGCGGCAATATATTCACTACCGAATTTCGTGGCAACCGAGTTAGAAAATTCAGCTCTCAGGGCGAACTTCTTCTCGACTGGGGCGGATCAGGTTTCGAGAACGGCCAGTTCGACTCGCCAACTGGTATAGCGATCAGCGCCGAAGGCGACGTTTTTGTATCCGAAAGCGGCAATCACCGAATTCAGAAATTCACATCCGAAGGCGAATGGCTCGATACGTTCGGGAGTCTAGGACGAAAAGACGGCCAGTTTGAATCGGCGATGGTTCTGGCCATCAGCGATGAAGGACTTATATACGTCACTGACTGGGGCGGAGGTCGAATAAACGTATTTACCACCAATGGCGACGTGGTCGGCTCTCTGCTGGAATGGGGACAAGAACCCGGCAAGCTATCGAATCCAACCGGAATCAAGATTGGACCCGACGGCAACCTGTGGGTGGTCGATCGTGGAAACCACCGAATACAGCGATTCACAGTCGATGGTGAATTTATAAGCAGCTGGGGTGAATTTGGTGATGCACAGGGTCAGTTCAAGACGCCGACGAGCATTAATTTCGACATTGACGGAAATTTTGTAGTTTCCGAATTCCAAGGCAATCGCCTCCAGCTATTCGCTAGTGACGGCCGACTCATTACTGAAATAGCCCCGGGCACGTTCGTAGGCCCGCACGGTCTGGCTTTCGACGATTCAGGCGCGTTATACGTCACCGATACCGGAAATCACACGATCCGAAAGTTCGTCCAAGAGTAATTTTCATCAGCGAACGCTCAAAATTGACAATTCTTGCGTCTAACTCCTATATTTAGGCGGCTAAATATAGGAGTTATTTGTGACAACAGAGCCGTCAATAGAATCAAGAGGTGAGGTTAGCTGGGCGCTAGCGAGAGTTGCCAAACTTCACCGCCAAAGAGCCGACGAATTGCTAAGCAAACTTGGTCTTCACGTCGGTCAGGAAATGCTGCTCAACGTACTGTGGACTCAGGGAGAAATGTCGCAGACTGAACTCGCAGACAGACTCGATATTCAACCTGCTACGTTGACAGTGGCTCTAAAACGACTAGAAAAATCGGGGCTGATCGTTAGAGCAAGAGACCCTGAAGATAAAAGGGTTAGCAAGGTTCAACCGTCTTATAAATCAGGCGAACTTCGCAATGGAGTAATGCTTGCTTGGTCGAGACTTGAACACGATTCGGTCGCCGGTCTCACCGATGCAGAGCAAGGGATGCTCAAGATACTTCTCAACAAAGTTGCCGCGAGCCTGTCGGAAGATCAAATAGAGTAAAACCTCTAACTAATAAGCCGACTAATCGTGGGTAAATACCGCTAATTTCGGCCCTTTTAGACCAAATAAAAAGCCCCGGATCCTTATTTTGGATCCGGGGCTTTTTGTGCCTGTGTCGAAACGCTAATTTTGAGACAGTGACACTTACCTGGGGGAGAGGAAGTCAGGTTGTATTAGTCGATACGCACAGTTTCCGTTGCCAGTTCTCCCGAAAGTCCGCGATCTGTCGATGTTTCCTCATCAGTTCCAGCTACGAGGTCATAACTAGGCATGAACCTGACCACGAACGCCATACCGACAAGTGCAACGATTCCCGAGATGATGTACACCGTCGAAGCGCCATCAATAAACGCGCTCTTCGAAGCCGCCACCAACGCACCGCTAGCTGCACCTTCGAGCTGACCCGCAATCTGCAACGCAGCACCAATCTGGTTGCTTGCGCCATCGGCAAGTTCAGCCGGCAGCCCTTTGACAGCATCAGACATGCTTGAAGCGTAGATCGAACTCATGATCGATCCAAAGATTCCAACACCAAGCGCTCCACCGATCTGACGAACAGTGTCGTTCAAAGCAGAACCAACGCCGGCCTGAGCTTCAGGAACAGCTGCCATCACAGAATCTGTAGCAGGAGCCATAGTGTTAGCCATGCCGAGACCCATTAGGAAGATCAGCGATCCGGTGATCCAGTAAGTAGTTTCAACATCGAGGAACGACATTGCACCAACCGACACCGCAACCAGAAGCATTCCAACGCTCATGACGACCTTGGAATTGGTCTTCGCAACGAACGCAGCGCTAGTTGGAGCACCAACTAAGAACCCGAGCGCCATCGGAACCAAGCGGTAGCCTGTGTCGAGCGGAGAGTAGCCCTGAACGAACTGTAGGTACTGAGTGAGTAGGAACATCATTCCAAGCATCGCCATGAATGCGATACCGATCGCTCCTGCCGCAGCCGAGAGTCGAGCGTTCTTGAACAAGTTCAAGTCGACCATCGGGTTCTCTTGTCGCTTTTCGTACCAGACGAACAGTGCGCCAAATACGATCGTGACAGCAAACCCAGCGAGAGTTACGCCCGAGAGCCAACCCTTTTCAGGAGCCTCAATGATTGCGTAGATCAAAGCTGAGAGTGAAATCATCGAAATCACAGCACCAACTAGGTCGGTAGATTTTGCGTTGGGGTCCTTGCTTTCAGGAATTACGAACACTGAACCAACCAGGGCAACTAGCACTACTGGAATGTTCAACAGGAACACTGAACCCCAAAAATAGTTCTCGAGCAGCCAGCCACCAGCGATCATTCCACCAGGAATACCAATCGCTGCCATTCCCGACCAAATACCAATCGCTTTCGCTCGCTCTTCACGAGGGAAGATATCGACGATCACCGAAAGGGTCGAAGGCATGATCAACGCTCCACCTACGCCTTGGAAGGCACGAGAGACGATCAACTGGGATGTCGTTTCCGACAAGCCAGCCGTGACGCTGGAGATACCAAATATCACCAAACCAGCTTGGAACGCTATACGCCTTCCAAATCTGTCACCAAGCGCTCCCATCGTCAGGAGAACACCCGCGAATACCAATATGTATGCATTGATGATCCACTGAAGACCAGCCGCAGTTGCCTGCAGTTCAGCCTGAAGCGTTGGGATGGCGACGTTTAGAACAGTTACGTCCAGCCCAATGATGATCAATGCGACTGAAAGGATCCCGAGGGACCATTTTCGCTTTGCGTACCCAGCGTTGCTGTATGTCGCAACGTCTGCTGACGCATTTGAATTACTCATTACAAAAGTTCCTTAGATATACCGCGCTTTCGTCTGGCTGCTAGTCAGACAAAGGCAAATGAAAAAATTACTCGCTAAGTACGCACATACAAACAACTACACATTCCCGTCCCCTCCGCTTTCCATCAATTGGTTAGTTGACTGACTGTCAGTCATCGTAAATCAAACAAATAAAAACTACGCCGGCCGTGACACAAATGCTCCCAGAACCACTTTCAGAGTCGATGCTTCGATCTCTTCAAGTGGTGCAGGCTGAGGATCTGTCGCAAATGCCATTTGCATTGCTCCGGTCATGATGATCCTGAACATATCGGCCGCAACCGCTGGATTCATCGGAACCATCTCGCCAGAACCCATGAAGCGCTGGAACATCTGAACAATCAGTGCGCTTACTTCGCTGTGGGCTTCCATATCTCGAATGACGCCGGTGTTTTCCGAGCTCATGTGCATCAATCTGCACAGATCAGGATTTTCCTTACCGACGACAAATCCGAGCGGTACAAATTTTCTGAGGATATCCTCAAGTGATTCCGTGCCGTCGAGGATCGCCTGAACCCGAACAGCCATATCGGCCATCGGCTTCTGTGCCAGTTCAACAACTACGTCTTTCTTCGATTCGAAGTAGAGGTAGAAAGTCCCTTGAGCAATTCCAGCTTTTCGAACAATGTCGGAAATGGTGGCACTTTCGTAGCCTTTATCTTCGAACACAGTTCGAGCCGCGTCGAGAATTTGCTTCCGACGTTGCGCCTCTGATTGTGTTCGTTCTGCTACTGCCATGTCGTTATTTCCAGTTGAAACAGCCATGTGACTGACGATCAGTCATTTACTGTACCACAACGAATCAGATGCAGTGTTTTCGAAAAGGATGCAGGATTTTGAAAATCAATTTGCCAGCTCTTTCAAATCGATATTTGATCTCTAGATTGGCGTATATTGCGACTGCTCCAGCGACGAACGTGCAATGTCGTCTAATTATTAGTGACTCACGAGAAGCAATAAATGCCTGACAACTTAAAAAACACTCTGCAGATCGGCGATGTCCACATCACCGGACTCTCCGATGGAAGTGTTTCGTTCGATCCGCGTGTGTTGTTCCCTGAAGAATCGCTCGATATATGGGAGCCGTACTACGATCGATTCCCTGAATATTTTTCAGGCCAGTTTTTCCAGAATAATTTAGGCTCATTTGTATTCACATCAGGTGGAAAACGAGTTCTTGCCGATTCAGGATTCGGGCCTCACGGCGACATGCTTGGGCATCCGGCTCCGGGTGAGTTGATCACGGATTTCGAACGAAATGGCATTGAGCTAGATTCAATCGATACGGTGTTCCTGACTCACCTGCATGGCGATCATGTTGGCTGGAACCTCAGAGAAGACCTTCCAGAACGCCCCCTAAGCTTCCCGAACGCCCGTTACAGGGTTCACGAGGCCGATTGGAAGCACTTCACAACCGCTGAAATGCTGGCAGACACCAATCGAGGTGAAGCAACCAATCGAAGTGTGATGCCTCTCGAAAAACAGGGTGTACTCGACCTTATGGACGGCGAAACTGAACTCGCACCGGGCGTTACTGCGTTTCCGACACCGGGTCACACTCCGGGTCACATGAGTTTGCTTGTCGCCTCGAAAAACGAGCGTGCCTTGCTCGTTGGCGACATACTAGGCTCGCCAATGCAGGCAACCGAGACAGATCTGCATTATTCACCCGACTGGGATGGCCCTATGGGCATTGCGGCAAGAAAAAACATTCTCGATCAGGCAGAACTTACCCATGCCGTAGTGATGGGTAGCCACTTGAGCTATCCGGGCTGGGGCACGATGATCCGCTGGGAAGGCAAGCGCTACTGGAAAGCGCTCTAATTTTATCGCATTCGAATCTAGTATCCGAACAACTTCAAATCTCACGAATTACAAAAAACAGGAACAAAACAAATGGCTGATCTAGATAACAACGCAGGTGAGAGCGTCTACAACACGATCGATACCAAATCGGTCGAGTGGGACCTTAGCCACAATCCCAAGCTGGGCGTCGATCTCGGTCGACTCATGTTGAGGAAAGACCCCGACAGCGGATCTGAAATTCGAATGATTCGCTACCCAAAAGGTGTCCTCAATCCCGAGCACACTCATCCTTGCGGACACGGTATTTTCGTTCTAGAAGGAAAACTTCGCACTCATAAGGGTGTCTACGGACCCGGAACATGGGTATGGTTCCCGCAGGGCGAAACTATGGAGCACGGCGCTACTGACGAAGGCGATATGGTGGGCATTTTCATCACCGACGGTGCGTTCGAGATTCACTACAACGACGAAAAGTAATTTTTTCCATTCAGATCGAAAGTTGATAGCAGCAGGGCGATATCAATCGTCGCCTTAAAAAATTATGACGAACAAGAGCATTTACAAAGCAAAACGAGTCGCCAACGCCGATGTTTCTGGCTGGCTTCAGGATCACGCAGTTGTCGTTGAAGATGGCGCTATTACTGCCGTAGAACCATCTGCGAGCATTTCAGCTTCTGCCAACGAATACACCGTGCACGATCTTGGCGATGTTTCGTTGCTACCGGGTCTTGTAGATGCTCATTCGCACATGCACTGCAGTGCAACTCACGATGCTCAGAGACTTGCTCTGACCGAAGACGACCAGCAGCTCACGATTCGAGCTACGAACAACATGCGTAAGGCTGTTCTGGCTGGAACAACCACCATTCGTGATTTGGGATCAAAAAACGAAGTCGCTTTCGCAGTTCGGCAAATGATCGGCGATGGCCACATTCCTGGTCCTCGGCTGCTTCTCGCTGGAACACCTATCACCATTACTGCTGGTCACTGCTGGTTTTTTGGAACTGAGGCCGATACTGAAGCTGAGGTTCGAACCGCAGTACGAACCCAAGTAAAACTCGGCGCAAACGTGATCAAGATGATGGCTACGGGTGGAATGTTCACTCCAACAGCGAATCCTCGAACACCGCAGTATTCAGTTGAAATGCTGAAGGCAGCGGTTGAAGAAGCGCACCGAATGAACGTGCCTATCGTTAGCCACACGCTTTCAGCTCAGGGAACCAGAAACGTTGTCGAAGCCGGAGTTGATCATCTCATTCACGCTCGTTGGTACCACTCCGATCCCACAAAGGGACTCGATTACACCGCCGACACTGTGAAGCAGATGGCGGATCAAGGCCAGTGGGTCGACCCAACTATCGGGCATCACCTACTAGGTCAGGAAGCGAAAGAGCGGGGCGAAGAAGGCCCGGCCGATCCGCATTGGGCAGTTTCGTACAAAGTCGTCCCCGAAGCCGATCATCTCGAAACGCTGAACAATATGCACGATGCTGGAGTTCGGTTTACGACCGGGCTCGACATGGGAATGGCGTACGGAACCCACGATCGTTCGGCAGCGAACGCATGGGCATTAGTCGAATATCTTGGCTGGTCGAACTGGAAGGCGATTAACGCCGCTACCAGCGGAACAGCTGAAGCTCTGGGCTTGAACAAAGAAATAGGCAGCCTTCAGACGGGTATGAACGCCGATCTAGCTGCCTTTGGTGGCGACCCTTCGAAGAATATTCGCGACATGGACAGAGCTTCAACTGTAGTTCAAGCGGGTCGCCTGCTGAAGCTGAACGATACCGTGCTTGTGTAGCCCAGTACCGCCAAATTTTCGTAATAGTTCTGGCGAACTAGCCGATCAAACCCGGAATGCCGCTCTGAGCTGCTGAAGCATCACCAGAAGTAGCTGCCTGAATAATTGTCAGAGTAACGACAGCACATGCTGCCAATACAACTGCAATAGTCACGCCTGAGATGCCGCGTTGTAAGCGACTCGAGCGAAATGCTGGCTGATCGGGCGAAATTGCGTTCCTAGAAGTGCGTACGGACATTTGGACCTCTGTTACTGATATTTCGGACTATCAGACGAATAAATAGTGCGTTGTCGCCTGAATTGCCGAACTGCTCAGTGGATACCTGTTCACAATCGATGTAGCGGATGCCACTACCTCAGGATGGCAGTAAACCCTGAGCGTTCAGTAGGGTGAATCGCCTAAAGCTATTGCGGAAAAGCGCAACTTTTTGTTTTTCTCAGAGTGAATATCGTCCAACTGCACGTATCTCAAAAATCGATTGCGCTGTTCACTAATTCGGCCGTCAATCGCTGACTCCGTGATCTTCACAGTGTCTTCGCAGTTATCCCCTAGTGTGATCAACGCACCGCAACCACCGCCAGCTGCATCGAACTGACTCAAGTGAGATTTGCACTCGGCGACAACCGCCGTAAGTAGATCGGTGATGGGCGAGTGAAGGGATGAACAACGAAATGCTGCACTTTAAGTCGTGCTCAAAATGTACTACCGGCACTATCGAACACAATTTCGATGCACACGGAAACTATCTGCAGTGCCTAAATTGCGGGTTCATGCGTGACGTTCCAGACGGAACAACTAGCAAGACCGTTAAACGCATGCTGGCAGCCTGGCACAAAGAGATGCATTCAAATGAACCGGCCGAATCGGAAGCAATTGCATAGCCTCGGAATCACGAGCGCTGAACGAGGGCTTCACGAAATCCTCATGCCTTGAAAGTATCGGGTGAGTGTCTCTTCCCTCTATCATCACGCTCCATTCGCGCCAATTACCGAGGTCGTGAACTAACATTCTTAGTATCACGAACCTAAGGCTGGAACTCAACTTTTGCCAGAACGTCCCATATCGCTACGTCGCGCCGCCGAAATCATCGGCGTGCACCATTCAACGCTCGCACGAGCCGTTGAGCGTGGCGATATTCAACCTACAACTTCAACTCCCGGCGGCTGGAATCGGTTCTCCCGCCGTGACGTTGAACGTTATGCAAGAGCGCTCGAAGCATCTGAAGCAGCCCGTAATCAAATCGACGCACCCACAGTCGACCGCGCCCTCTCAGACATTCCAAAACTTGCCAGAGAACTAACAGGGGCTGACTACGCCGCAGTAACTGTGCAAGAAACCAACGGTCGACCACTTCGCATTTATCACGATGGTCTTTCCAGCGAAATCGATTGGAAATCCGAAGAGCTTCCGCGTGGTCGAGGCGTGCTAGGTAAGCTTGGGCACGCAGATTCGCCTCTCAGAATGGACGATCTATCAACTCATCCTGATTCCTACGGCTTCCCCTCTTGGCACCCGCCCATGAAGGCACTCCTTGGTGTTCAGGTGGCGAACAGTGCCGGATTAAAAGCTAATCTCTACCTAGCAAACGCACCGGGTAAGCCCGGATTCACCGATGCGGATGAACATCAGCTAACTCAGCTGACTCACTTTGCGCAACTTGCCCTAGATTCAGCGAATCTATACGAACGAGAGCGCGAAAACCGCGTGCTTGCAGAATCGGCAGAACGTCGTTTCCAAGCAGTTATCGAAGAATCTACTGTTGGTGTCGTAATCGTCGAAGCCGGAACTAGGCGGCTTCTCGGTTCGAGTCAGGAAGCTAGGCGACTATTCGGTCATTCTTTAGATTTGGGTATGACGCTTGATGAGGTCAATCAGTTGGCAGCGCTCTACAACAGCGATGGCCGACTCCTTACTCACGATGAATTGCCACTTGAGGTAGCCCTTGCCAAACGGGAGCTAACTCGACCACAGGACATTTTGTTTGAACGGGCTGATGGTTCTCGAGTTCCAGTTGTCATTACAGCTGCCCCAATCGGTGCTGAAGATGGCGGACTCGATTCAGCGGTTCTCATTTTCCAAGACGTAACCCAGATTCACGAAGTTGACGACGCCAAAAAAGAATTCCTTTCGATGATCACCCACGATCTCCGATCACCGCTTGCAACAATCAAGGGAATGGCAGGATCGCTCAACGTTATTTCAGAGCCTGAGAGTGACATTCAAGTTGGACTCGATGCGATCGACGAAGAAGTCGACCACATGACAGAGCTAGTATCGAACATTCTTGACATGTCGAGAATCGAGTCTGGAACGCGCGGAGTTGAACGTGAAATTTGCCACATGGCTGATATCGTTCACGACGCAGTGAGACGATCGCTCAAGTCACGTCACGGTCAAGGCCGATCGATTCGCGAGTTGATCCCGTCAGACCTACCTGAAATGTACGCTGACCCGGGACAACTCGGCCGAGTGTTGGATAATCTATTGAGCAATGCGATGAAATACGCCCCAGGCAACGTGGCGATCGTAAACTCATACAATAGAACGAACGACACGATACGCACTGAAGTCATCGACCAAGGTGAAGGTATTCCAACTTCGCAGCACAGAGATATTTTTGACAAGTTCTATCGCCTACGTGAAGGAAATGCTCGTGGGCGTGAGGGTTCCGGACTGGGACTCGCAATCTGTAAATCCGTAATCGGAGCGCATGGCGGCAATATCGGCGTAACCAACAATTCTCAGGGCGGCGCCACGTTCTGGTTTGAATTCCCAAGAGACCCCGACCAAGCATGATGCACAAGTTCGAGAAGCGAGAGGGCTGAAAATAATGACATCGATGAATCACCGCCAGGAAAAATCCGGCGTACTCGTGGTCGATGATGATCCTAAGATCAGGCGATTAGTCGCCACGCATCTTGGTCAATCAGGTTTCGAGGTGTTCTTAGCCGCTAACGGCGAAGAAGCTATTTACCAAGCGTCACTGCACCAACCAGACGTCGTTGTTCTCGACCTCGCAATGCCGGGAATCGACGGGTTTGAAACACTCTCACGACTACGTGAGTGGTACACCGATCCAGTGATTATTCTTTCGGCTACTGATCAAGAGCAAGAGAAGGTTCGTGCTCTCGATATTGGTGCCGACGATTACATAACCAAGCCTTTTGGCACTGAAGAACTTGCAGCACGCATTCGTGCAGCTATTCGACGTGCAGAACGACTTGCTGGAACTACCGACACTACCGATCCTATCGTTCAAGCTGGATCGTTCGAGATCGATCTTTCTGCACGACTGGTTTACCGAGATAGCGAAGAAGTTCGACTGACCCGAACTGAGTACGACCTACTTCGAGCACTTGCGGTGAACGCCGGCAAGGTGATGACTCACAGGCAGCTTCTACAATCGGTTTGGGGTCCTGAATACGGTGAAGAAACCGAATACCTCAGGACATTCGTGAAGCAGCTTCGACGAAAGCTCGAAGAAGACCCTTCACGCCCAAAGCAGATTCTTACTGAACCAGGCGTCGGATACCGACTGTTTATCAACTAGGTAGCTTGCGGCTGAATGCTCAGCCTAGTTCCAGCACACCCTGAACGCTATCTTCGTTCCTCTCGAACGCAAGCAAATCGCGTTTAGTCTCTATGCCGCCGGCAAAGCCGGTGAGATCGCCGTTGGCGCCGACCACTCGATGGCAAGGCAGGATTATCGAGATCGGGTTACGACCGTTTGCTGCGCCAATCGCCCGAACCGCACGAGGTCGACCGATTCGAGCCGCTTGCTCGCCATAGCTCGCGGTTTCGCCGAACGGAATTGACGCCAAAGCGAGCCATGCCGATTTCTGGAAATCGGTGCCGCGCAAATCTAGTGGCAGATTGAATTCTTTTCGTTCTTCGGCGAAATACTCTTCGAGTTGGATACGAGCGGCTTTTAGCACTGGGTGATCTGGGTTGGAGATCATTTCTTCTGGCAGTGGGAGTCGGCCTACTTTTTCGACAGGCCATTTCACCGCTCGTAAGCCTTGATCAGTCGCGACCAAGGTCAGTTCACCCACACGACTATCGAAAGTCGTTGTGTAGTGCTGATCGTTGGTCATGTGCTTCTTCCAAATCGCTCGTATTAGGCACCGCGACACCACCCCAGATCCCTCGGTTCCGATGACTCCACTCGGGAAGTCGAATCTCTAACTGGCACACTAACACCTCCCACCAATACAGGATGAGAGGATGTCAGTCGTACGTAGAAAGAGTGAACGCCCTACCTGCCAAGCGCCTTCTTGCCAGCCTCGATAGTCTCGACGATTGAATCAACATCGAATACACAACCGCCCCATGTTCCACCCGAAGCCGACTGCAATGCAGCCCAAAGGCGAGAATCATCAGGAAGCTGAGGGTGCGGAGCAAGATCACTCGGCTCGCCACGCTTCTCAAGCTCGGCAGTGCCCCAATCGGCACCCTTCACTTCACCATCGATACCGACCACGTTCAACGAACCAGAAAGATTCTTACGGTCAACGATAATCTCGATCATGTCGCCATCTTCGACTCGTCCGATAGGACCGCCAGCTAACGCCTCAGGCCCAACGTGACCGATACATGCACCAGTCGAAACTCCTGAGAATCGAGCATCGGTGATCAGAGCCACCTGCTTGCCGTACGAAAGGTGCTTCAACGCAGCCGTCAGCTGGTAAACCTCTTCCATTCCGGTTCCGAGAGGACCGCCACAAGTGACGACCATGATGTCGCCAGCCTTGATCTTCTGATCTTCGTCACGAGACTTGATAGCAGCCATTGCGCCACGCTCAGATCGGAACACACGAGCAGGACCCAGCTTGCGGTACACATTGTCGTCATCGACCACTGCAGGGTCGATGGCTGTGCTCTTGATCACTGAACCTTCTGGAGCGATATTGCCCATAGGGAACGTAACAGTGCTTGTGAGATTCTTCTTCGAGGCGTTCTCAGGCGACATGATCACGTTGTCAGGATCAATGCCGTCTACATCACGCAGGTACTTTCGAACATCGTGACGTCGTTCCGAGTCTTCCCACCAGTTCAGATTCTCTTCGAGAGTCTGGCCAGTAGCAGTAAGAACGCTGGTGTCGATAAGACCCAGCTTGCGTAGGTGAAGCATTACTTCAGGAACGCCACCCGCAGCGTAAAGCTGAGTAGTTGGGTGACCAACTGGGCCGTTTGGAAGCACGTCGACCAAGCGAGGTACTTCGAGGTTCACACGGTTCCAGTCATCGACCGTCATACGACGTCGACCCGCAGCGTGTGCGATAGCTGGCATGTGGAGAAGCAAGTTCGTTGAACCACCACAAGCAGCGTGAACCGCCATGGCGTTCTCGAACGCTGCGTCGGTGAGAATATCTTGAGAAGTTACGCCACGTCGTTCCATCATCACGAGTGCTCGTGCTGATCGTCGAGCGATGTCGTACCAGGCGGGTGTACCGCTCGGTGAGAGAGCAGAGTGAGTGATAGCGAGTCCAAGCGCCTCTGAGACGACCTGAGACGTACCTGCGGTTCCCAAGAACTGGCAACCACCACCCGGTGAAGCACATGAACGACATCCAACGTCCTGTGCGTACTCGAGCGTTACTTCGCCCTGTGCAAATCGTGCGCCAATCGACTGAATCTGACCTGTGTCTTCACCAACGTGCGGCTTGAGTGTCGTGCCTCCGGGAACCACTACGGCTGGCTGGTTATGCAAACCTGCCAGAGCCATCATCATCGCTGGCAAGCCTTTGTCACATGAAGCAACGCCGAGTACGCCACGTACTGTCGGCAACGAACGAGCGATGCGCCTAAATACCTGTGCCGCGTCGTTTCGATATGGCAGCGAGTCAAGCATTCCGGTTGTGCCTTGAGTTCGACCGTCACATGGATCGGAACAGAAAGCTGCGAACGGAACTGATTTCAATTCTTTTAGTTCTTTGGCAGCTGCGGAGACCATGTCGACAAGTTCGAAGTGACCCGTGTGCAATCCCAGCGCAACTGGCGATCCGTCTTCTTCTTTCACACCACCAACAGTCGAGAGAATGATGAACTGCTTGCGCATCAGTTCCGATGGGTTCCAACCCATTCCGGCGTTCTGCGTCATGCCAAAGTGGTTACCACTCGGCTCTTCGATCAGAAATTCAGCAGTGAACGGTACTGTGCCCTTAGGGCCATCAGCGTGAGTTTGGATTTCACGAGTGGCGGGATCGGCTCCGGTTCCGAGCACATCGGCAATCGAAACTTCTGCAGTGTCGTTTCCTGGGGTGACACGTGTGGTCATTGAATGTTCCAGTCGAGAATTTATATTGGGTAGGACTAACGCACGGTTGGTCGGCGCAGCCATGATACCGCTAACTGCGTGAGTTTTTGGAGCTTCGCTGCTCGAGAGCGCGATCAAGAATGAATGCTGAGTTGATCAATGCCAGATGAGTGAACGCCTGCGGGAAGTTGCCGAGCATATCGCCAGTCGGCCCCGTTTCTTCAGCAAATAACCCCAAAGGGCTCGCATAGCCGAGCATTCGTTCGAACAAGAATCTGGCGTCTTCGAGTCGACCAGCCCTCGTATACGATTCTGCAAGCCAGAACGTACACATCGTGAACGTGCCTTCAGTTCCAGATAGCCCGTCTAACGATTCATCAGGATCGTACCGGTACACCAGTGAGTCTCGCATCAAAGTCTCTTCGATTCGCTTCAAAGTCGAGATCATTCTCGGATCACGAGGCGATAGTGCGCCAATATTCAGCAGCTGAAGCAACGCAGCGTCGACTACCGAAGAGCCGTACGACTGCGTAAAGCTCTGAATTTCCTCGTTCCAGCCTTTGTCCATAATCTCGTGGAAAATCTGGTCACGCGATGTAATCCACAGTTCACGATTCGCCGGGAACGATCGTTCATCGGCTAATTTTAAGCCCTTAGCAAGTGCGTTCCATGCCATCAGTTTCGAGTGAACGAAGTGCTTTCGTCCTCCGCGAACTTCCCAAATGCCTTCGTCAGCACGTTGCCAGTTTTCAGCTACCCAATTGAGGATTCCCGATAGCGACATCCACATGTCGTATGAAATCGGCGAACCGTGTCGGTTGTAGATATACACCGATTCCATAAGTTCGCCATATATATCGAGCTGGAACTGATCGTAGGCGCCGTTGCCGATTCGCACCGGCTGAGAATCACGATAGCCGCTTAGGTGATCAAGCGATTTCTCTTCGAGTTTGTGCTCACCACGAATGCCGTACATGATCTGCAATGGTGAATCAGAGCTGCCGTTCGATTCACGAGTGCGCCTGCCAAGCCAGCGCATGAATCCGCGAGCTTCCTCAACGTACCCCATTCGCATGAACGCATCGATTGTTAATGCGGCATCGCGGATCCAGCAATAACGGTAATCCCAGTTGCGTTCGCCACCGATTTCTTCAGGAAGCGACGCCGTTGGAGCCGCGATAATCGCTCCCGTAGGCGAGAACGTGAGCAGCTTCAAAGCGAGTAGCGATCGAATGACTTCTTCTCGCCAGCGACCTTGATATGTGCACTTCGAAACCCAATCTCGCCAGAACTCGACTGTTTCCTTAAATTGTTCATCTGCTTCACTTGCCGTTAGCGAAGTTTGATCTTCAGCAGATTCCGAAAGCTGTTCGAGAACGAAAGCCACCGATTCGCCATGATCGAGAGTGAAATTAGCGAACGCAGTGCCGTTTTCAATCTCGAACTCACACTCAGCAGTTAGCGAAAGTTTTTGGCCATTATCTGAAGTAAAAATCACTCCATTGGCGGTTTTTTCCACTTGGTGATCGGTACTTGCAAACTCGAACGCTGGTGTGCATTCCATTCGCATGTTGGTCTTACCAAGCACACCGTGCGCGAGCCGAATCACCTTGGAATCGCTGCAACAAAGTTCGCCTGAATCGCCAGTCCACGGATCGCCACTCAGATCGTGCTCCTCGTGAACTGGCATGAAGTCGGTTACTTGAGCAGCCGAATGGTCACTTCCGAAACGAGTGATGAGAATGTTCGTATCTGGAAAGTAAATCTGGCGATTATCGACGGCATCTACGGCTGAAATAGAAAATCGTCCGCCCTTTTCGTCATCAAGAATGCTGTTGAACACAGCTGGCGCATCGAAGAATGGCAGGCACAACCAGTCGATCGAGCCGTCGTTGCCGACAAGCGCCGCCGTGTGCATATTTCCGATCAGACCGTAGTCTTCAATTCGCTTATACGTCATGTATTTTCGTGCCTCAAAAACCTGATGATTAATGGGCGATTCTTGTTTGTCGAAAAGCTTCTCAAACGAGTTTGATGGGGCAGGTTACAGTTGGCAACAGCAATCGTGTCCGACAACGTAAATGGCGTATTTACGGCATTTGAAATTTACGCTCTACCGTTACGGTACTGACCAAGTACGAGTGCAGAACCAGAATTAATCCTCGTTGAACCTAACGGAAACCTCGAACACATGACGAAAATTATCGAACTGCTGTCCAAGAAGGCGATATATATACCCATTGTGGTTGCAGTACTAGTTGCCGTGTTGGCCGTCGTGCTCAACGCTCCGAATGACGACGTTTGGGTGGTTCACGACGATCAGTACTCTCCGCATCCCGACAGCATTTTCTACGTCGTGGAACGTAAATCTCCGTTTGGTGAAGCTGAAAAGAACGAAGATTCCCAGGGCTATCAGCGTATTTGCCTGCTACTCGAATTCACTGAGCAAGGCGCAAACGGCAGCGAGCTCTACGAAGCTCACTCGCTAGAAGACGCTGAATGGCGGCGATGTCGTGATTACTCCGCCACTGGCAAGCCAAAAATCGTGTCATCTTCAATTCCGACCGAGCTTCGAAAAGAGTTCGGGCTCGAATAGTTTTTCAGAGGGCGTTCCGAACCTGATAATCACGAACGAATATTGACGCCCCTGTGGTACGCTCCAAACCAACTTGAACTCAGAGTTCAATTCGGGAATAAGCGGAGCAGCACATGGGTCGATTGATCCTCGTTTCGAACCGGCTACCGGTCACAATTCAAGATGACGTTTCGAACCCTTCAAATGGTCAAACGGTTAATCGCAGTTCCGGCGGTTTAGTCGCCGGGCTCGACCCGCTCCACCTAAATGGCGACGGAATATGGATCGGCTACCCGGAACAGACCCCGACGAAACAGCCC
>Ga0233439_10001924_pt1 | contig 24568 bp, 23 predicted proteins | sample SI_123_September_6_FD_182713 | JGI IMG/M metagenome (GOLD analysis project Ga0233439, IMG submission 182713) | Seawater microbial communities from Saanich Inlet, British Columbia, Canada - SI_123_September2016_100_MG | ecosystem: Environmental > Aquatic > Marine > Inlet | place: Canada: British... | reverse complement strand
TTGAAGAAAGCAGCAAGATGCCACCAATAATTTCCATTAATTGTTTTTGACACTGAAGTATTAGAAGCACACAAATCAAATCCTTCGAACAATTTCTCCATTTCATCAACTGTACTTATTGAAACTCCACTTTCACATACTTTTCCAAATATGTCTAGTCTTTCTTGTGGGTCGTTTCCATACAAGCTAGGTGAATCAAAAGCAACTGATAGTCGATTGAAATCTTGGTCTTTGGAAAGGAAATGGTATCTTTTGTTTGTTCTCTCTGCACTGCCTTCTCCAGCAAACATTCTGACAGGTAACTCATCTTGTCTCTTGAATGGGAAAACACCTCCAGTATAAGGGAATGAACCAGGCATGTTTTCTTTCCTAATCCATTGTAGAGTATCTCCCCAGTCGCTATAATCTGGTAATGCAACTCTAGGCATATCTAATCCAGAAAGCGTAGTTTTGGTTGTTTTAACTGGGATATTTTTGTTTCTAACTGTGTAACTAGTTGCCCCGGAACGATATTCCTCTGCTTTGGTTCTAAAATTGTCTAAACTTTCCCAAGCACCCTCAGGTATCTCTGAGCGAATAGTATCTGCTTCTTCTCTGAGTCCTTCAGCCGCAGTTTTATTCTTCTTTAATTTCATTTGTTCTGATGCTGCTTCTAATTGTTGAACCAGCCTTATCTTTGAAGAAACCTCTTCAGTTCTAGAATGATAATTTCTGATAGTGCTTGAAACTTCAGCCAAGTAACCCTGTCTTTCCGGAGGTATTGGTGAAGATCGATGTGGTAGACCGTCTGCTCCTAATCTTGGCTCTGCTGCTGAAAATGATTGAGAATATTTTTCATTTAGTAAATTGCAAAGTTTCTGCCATAATTGGTCAACTCCTGCATCTGCAAATTGACTAGCAATGGTTGGAACGACTGGTAGGTCAGAATTCTCTGCATCCCACATCTCTCTATTTCTTTTGAACTGTTTACGGATTTCTGCAAGTGCATCTTCTGCTCCTGGCCTATCAAACTTATTCAGAACTACAATATCTGCTGAATCTAACATCTCTAACTTTTCTAATTGGCTAGGTGCTCCATATTCTCTTGTTGTTACATACAAAGAAATATCTGCAACTTCGGTAATTGCGTCATTACCTTGTCCAATTCCACTAGTTTCAACAACTACCAGATCAAATCCAACAGCCTTACAGGCTTCGATAGAGCGACCTATACAATCTGCAATTTCTCTACCACTATCTCTGCTAGCAAATGAGCGCATGAATAGATTTTCATCAGATAATGAATTCATCCTAATTCTATCTCCTAGTAAAGCTCCTCCTGTTCTTTTACGTGTAGGGTCTGTGGCTAGTAAGGCTATTTTAGTCCCTGGATTATCCCTTTGTATCCTTAACATCAATTCATCAGTAAGACTTGATTTTCCAGCACCTCCAGTTCCAGTCAGACCGACGACTGGACATTTCGAACCATCAGTTGATCTAACTTTGTTCAGAACTTCATTGAATATTTCTTCATCTGCATTTTCAGCTAATGTGAGTAATTTTGATACTGAACCGTGATTATCTGCAGAGATTGGTTTTTTCAGATTTTCAAACCTTACTGGGTCAAGTAAGTTATTCTTTGAAGCCCTTTCTATAGCATCAGATACCATACCTGTAAGCCCCAATTCTCTACCGTCTTCAGGAGAGTATATCTTCGCTATATTAGAATCAAGTAAGTACTGTATTTCACTAGGAAGAATTGTTCCTCCTCCTCCGCCTACTAAACTAACATGACCAAAATCTGCCTCGTCTAATATCTGTTTAGTATGGGTAAACATTTCTACAGCTCCTCCCTGATATGAAGTAATTGCAACACAATGTGCATCTTCCTGAATAGCAGCTCTAGCTACCTCATCTGCTCCTCTATCATGACCTAAGTGAATTACTTCACAACCCATTGACTGGAAAATACGTCTGAAGATGCCAATTGCAGCATCATGACCATCGAATATAGCCGCTGCTGTAATGATTCTCAGCGGAGTTCCACCAGTCTCGGCAGACTTTTGCATGAACTCGGGACACTACGTGTCCCATTTAATCCGCCGATTGCCTACTTTTGCAAATTTATACTAATCAAGGGTTCTTGTTCATTTTTTATTGGGACATAATTGGAGTCCATTAATGCCTTGAAACCTTCAGTTTCTTTGTCTAAATATTCAGGTTTTATGTTCACGAATCTTTTCAACATCCCTACATATGATTCGTACGCTTGGATATTTTCAATCATTGATTTTTTAATTGATTTCATAAATTCTTTTTCTTCTGAAATATTGGCTCTCGTCTTAACTTCGAAAGCACCGTTATCGTTCATTCTGAAATCATGTGTAGAGTTACCTTGATTGATTTTATTCACTAAATGTTGAACTATGTCTGATATCTCATTTCCTATCTTCCAAGAAGACCTAGATTGAACTTCATACATTCCGTCTTTTTCGAAGTTGAGTAAAATTTCCCAGATATCCTTCGGACTTTCAAAACTGGCATTAATACCTCTATTTTTTGAATCTAATTCTAGATCTTTCCATCCTAGTTCTCGTAGCCCATCAACGGTTCTTCGATACGCTTCGATTGAGTCAAGAGCCCCATCAACTGACATTCTAATCGTATTCTCCATATTTCATTCTGTTATCTAAGTATGTATCACTCCTCCAGAGAAAGGTAATTTTCCTGAACAGTTCATATACTCTTAGATTGAATATTACTTATGTCTGCGCCCGGACATAAAATAGGGAAGCAAGTAGAAGTCATAAATTAATGGAGGAGCAGTCAATGGACGATATCAAGACAAATGTAGAAATCGCCGATAGAACTGGACATTCATCCCTTTCGCTAACGAAGAAAGAGACACTAGATCTCATCGAAGGCAATCAGGGATCTTGGATTTATCAAAATAACCGAATGGTACAAGCAAGTGATATTGCTGATGCTAATTGGGCCGATGTTGGTACAATCCGAATAATGCCAGGTCTGACGGGCGGACAATGAAATATGCTAGTTAGTATAAGTCGGAATTTCAAAGAAGATGGATGGTCTTTTCCATCCATTATCTCAGTGGTGTAGAACAATGACTGCCGAATTGGTGCGAGGCCAATAATATCGAAAGGAAGTATAAATATGATTAAAAAAAGTGAATTGATAATTGGAATAATAGGGGCAGGAGGTATAGGTTCTAACTTAACCTCTGTTCTTTACCCTACTTTACAGCAAGGCGATTTAATTGAAAGATTGGGTGATATAAGGATACGTATATATGATTCAGACATAGTAGAAAAAAGTAATTTGCCACATCAAAATTTCACGATTTCAGATGTTGGAGCTTTGAAAGTTATCAGCTTATGTAATCGTCTCTGGTCGAACACTGATAAATCCTTTACAGATGGACCAAATATCATTTTAGATCCATCTCCATGGGACATCAGGGTAAAGAGCGATTTAGATGAATGTGACTTAGTAGTCGTAGCAGTTGATTCTCATCAAGCTCGTAAAGTGGTTCATGAAAACTGTGAATCTTGGTTGGACTTACGATGTTTAGGCGATGGGTATATTGCGATAGATAACACTGTTGATACTTCAGTAGTCTCTCAATTAACTCCTAATCAGGAGTCGCAGTCTTGCCAATTTGAAGGGGCGATTGAATCTGGAAATATACAGTTCGGATATATGTCTGCGGCTGCTCATGGTGCGCAATGGGTCATCCAGTCTTTACGTATTATTTCGGGTGAGGATAACGCCCAAAGACCTCTTCCTCAGATTTCAAATATTACTTTTGGTACTGCTGCCAGATTGGAACAAGGAATAACTGATTCAAATAACGAGGTCCTGGATTCTTCAGTATCGCCACATATTCATTCTCAATTAGAGATAGATAAGATGGTAAAATCTGGAAATCATGATTCTATAGTAATTAAGGAAACATTAGCAGCTTTCGCTGAGAAAAAGGATTGGATATCTCTTTGGTCTTTGGCAAATGAATTAGGTCGAGAGGTCAGTATATTATATGATCAAGAATTAACTATGTGGGTCGATATCGGCACTTCTGGACGCGTAGAGTTATCCCCTCCAATAGGATCTTTGACTCCCTATAAACTCTGGATACACACACATCCGAGAGATGCTTATTGGTCATCTACCGATAAAGATACAATTGCTATATATTCGGAAATTTTAGATGAGGCTATTGTCCTTGGTCATGACCACTTCAAAAGAACAATAAAATCGGATAAACAACACTTTGATTCCCTTGAAGACTTTGGGCCATTAAGTCGATGGACTGATGAAATAATATGTGAATATTCTATGTCCGAGGTTTCAGAATGCCAATAGATGATGAAGAGTCAGTCAAAAGGTTGAATCATTTACTTGACTCTTCAGATAAAAAATCAATAGGCATAGATTCGATAATAAATACGATAATAGGGGAAGATGCGGACGATGAAATCAAACAACTGGTGAAGATAGCTTTAGATAATCTTGATGCAGGAATTACAATGAAGGAACTTGCAGAAGGTGTGATGAATTTATACAAATGGAGGGAATCTCAATGTTGATCAGTGAATACTGTAAATCTCTTAGTCCGAAACGTTATTTTTATCGTAAAAGTAAAAATCTCGCTCTCTCTAATTTTGTAATAAATTGGGTAGACATTGATGCATGAGACCGCAAAGTTTAAGCGCCTTCGACATAACCTCGTAAGTCCGGTGAAGAGACCTACCTATTTGGGACTGGAGTGTTCTCCCTTTTCGGGCCTTGAGGCGATTAAGATGTGCGGTACAGATAGAGAAAATAGTAGAATAAATGGTAGAGAAAATTGTGAAGAATGTGGGAGTAAATCGATAGAAGAAGGAGTCTCCCATTATCATTGCGGTAATTGTGGGATTCAACTTGAATCATTAAAGTATGACACTTGCTATACCTTTCCTAGCGAGGTTAAAACTACAAGAAGAACGAATAGTTCTTCTGATTTAGGTAGCCAGATAGGTATTGATAAGAGTAGTTCCTATCAATCAAGGAGATTAGCTGCTCTTCAAGATAGACATTCTCGTAGAATTCTTAGCTATACTGATAAGATAGTTAAAGAGGCGGAGATTGCTAATTTATCTCCATCAATTTGCCTTAAGATTGCAGATATAATTTCCAAAGCTAATAGCCGAATGGAATTAACTCATAACAGAGATGGCATGATTGGTTTACAGTTAATATCTACTAGAGAAGATAGGTCTCAGTATAGACGTAGAGTATATGCTATCGCTGCTTTAGAGCTCTTGAACCGTAATTTAGAATCGGAAGCAATTCAAGTATTAGAAATTGCATCAGAATGGGGCATCGACAAAAGTGATGTTTCCCAGGCGATTAAACTAATCAATAAAGTTTCAATATCTGTAAATGACTGCCTTTCAGTTAGTGATATGAATAATCAAACAAACGACCCATCTATCATCAGAAACGAAAAACTATATCATTTTCTTTTCAATTTCCAAGATCATCTTTGTGAGATTATCAATTTTGATTCTGCCAAAGGAATAATTGCCTCAGCCATTGAAATACTTTCTAAAGAAGGTGAGCCTATTGGCAATGCATCTTTCATTAACAATGAAGGGAAATATCGTAATATGTCTCCTCAAAAAGCTTCCATGGAAACAATAATCGATTCTATGATTCATCTTGGATATTCGGATGAGATAATTAAGTGCTTCTTCAATAAAAAACCTGTACCTGGTATGACTTGGGTTAACTCTAGGCTGGGCCGACGTCGTCGAGCTCTCGTTGAAGATTAGCAATTCTCATTGTAACCTCATTCATTTGTTCTTCTCTGATTTGAGCCCCTTCTGGATCTAAATTATCTGCGTCTCTATTGATAATTTGTAATCTTTCTCTCAATGCGACCATTTGTTCCAAATAATTTCTATTAACGTCAAACCTTTCTCTCAAATTATCATTTTTATCTCCTCTACGTTTGTATCTTTCAAATCTCGAAAGATAATTATCCAATGTGTTTATATTTTTTCTTGACGTTTTATCATTAAGAAGAGCCATCACGATACTCCCGATTGCATCCCCAATTACCAGTTTACGAAGACTTGGGTCTTCTACAATACAGAGTTCTTTTACTAGCATATTCCTTTCTCTTTCCATATGTCGCACATTCTCTCTTCTTAATATCAAACTATTGATTTGTCCTTCAATTATATCTTGTTCTGAAATAGGTTCCGCAGTTACTCTGAATCTGGATTGATGTGGACCACGCCCTGGTATAACAGCATACTTAACTCCTAATTCTCCTGTGATCTCTATTCTCTTTTCTCCTTTCAGGACTACCTTTCCATCTGACTGGTCTATTATTCCTCTAAGGAATTTAATGCCATTAATATCTGGATTTGATATTATATTTCTTTCAATATCACAGAATAAGTAATATTGTAGGCATTCGAGTTTCATTCTATTCTCATGACCGGGCGTACTAAGGCTCCAATTAACTAATGTAGACCATATATTCAGGTCTCTAGGCACTCTTATTTTTCTCCAGGTATCATTTCTTCGAACCCTTATCATAAGTCTTCCTTTATCTACTATTAATGATCTAGGTGCCTTATATCCTTTGATGAACATTCTTGTCCGGTCTGACAATATTTTCGACCAGTTTTCCAACCAATAATCCCTATCTCCATTCTTCAGAAGTGAATGTTGTATGAAAGTAAATACTCTTTTATTATCTATTAGATCTAGGTTGTTTATTGGATGTTTAATGATATTCTTATCTCCAATCTTAGTAAAACCTCTCGCCCAGTGCCAAGCATTAGGCTTGTTATCTAAATATTTATTCTCAGTAGCTAAGGAAATTGAGTATAATAGAATTTTCCAACTGAATGTATTATTCTGATTTGTTTCTAGAACCTCTCTTAAGTCTCTGTATGGTAATCTAATAACTTCGCCATCTAAGAAAAAGTTACCTGAAATCCAAGATAAATGGCTCCCATCTGGTAAAACCCATCCTCTCTGCAGCCTTTTCATATCATTTATTTCTTCAATTTTATATTCTCTAATTATATCCCGAAATATCCTTTCATCTTCCTTTGAAAATATTGTCTCAGTATCTTTCCTTTCTCGGTTCCAGTCGAAGATTCTTGTTTGTAATTTCTCAACTCTACTATCTAATGCCCAATCTCTGTTTTCTAAATCCAAAAGATTGAATGATTTCCAAACCTTTCTGATATCCGAAGAAGGGTTCCCAATGCTTTCTCTTAGTTCATCTGCTTTTTTCTTATCTGGAATCCAATCCAAGCTATATCCTGTAATTTTAGGTACTAGAAGTGTGCATATCTCACACCATATCTGAGTTTTACTGTTTTCTCCACAAGCTACGCATTCACTCACTTTGTTCACCATTTTTATTTTGTTCAATTAAATCACAGAAATATTCGAATCTTGCTTCCATATCCATTTCCTGCAATATTTCATCTATCATCCCATTAGAACACTCTTGCTGCTGTTGTTCAAATTCATGCTGCTGTTGTTCAAACTCTTGCTGCTGCCTTTGTATTTCTAAGTCATTTTCGTATTCTGCAATTGCCCTTTCCATATTTTCATCCATTTCATGGTGACCGTGTATTGATTCTAGTCCTGCATGATAATCATGTTCTACTACTAACCAATAATTATCTTCTTTCATCATTGATGTATTGTCATCGATTGCATTCAAAAAGAAGTCTAAAGTGAATATATAATTCCTGGATGATATATCATTACGCAGTGCTAGTAAGTAACCTACTGCTATATCTCCAAATGGTAATTCATTATGCTCGATTAAAGGATCTATGCATAAATCTAATCCTTTATTCTCTACGTCATCTATATCTCTGATACTTTGTATAGCATCTACTTTCAGTTTATCCGAACCAAAAGAAGATATGACATAGTTAATACCTGAAAACCCTTGAACTTTTAATCCAGATTTTTCACTATTGTAGTCAATTGGAATTAATGATGACTTCCCCTCTAATTTTTCTATTTCATCATGTAATAATCTCGCAGATTTTATTTGCCTAAGACTAGGTTTCCATAGTTCAAATTCCTTACTCCAGTTCATCAAAAGTCCTTGTATAAATTCTGAGCCTCGACTTCTATTTGGCAATAGTGCACATGCCATTAATTTCCTCCAATCTCTAGGATCATTACCAAGTGAACATGTTGAAGGTTTATTTCTATCAATCACGAGTATCTTTAGTCTATGATTTTGCGTTACTAATATGGGTATACTTTTCACCCGATATTCTTCATTATAATCGTCTTTACAATAGTATATTTCAGTCCATAATTCACCGATCATTCCGAAATCTTCATGCTTCATTTCTTGAATATTTTCTCTTATTATTTCAGAAGGGCATCTAGTATCACCTTCTTCTCTATGCTTCCTTTCAATGAATTCTAAGAATGGTGGGACTCTTGAAGTATTAATGTAATGCCCAGAAGGTACTTTCATCGGATAGTCAATACCTCTCCATGAGTTTTCCTTAATCCAATTCCCCCATTTTTCTTCATTATTACCAAAGTAATCTATAGGTGGCAGAGGTGTTGTAACACAGTCTAGCAATAATATAAAATCGCTCCAATTCTTAATTGAATTTATCCTAAATGGATTCGAGAGCCATTCAGCAATATCAAGAATAGGTATCTTAATAGTCAGCCTGTACCTATTTATGAAAATTCTTTGATCTTTCTCAATAGATAGTGGTGTCCCATCAGGGAAATAATAATTCCCTGGGCGTAGAATATTGAACCTTCTCCAATAGTCTACCAATTCATCCCATTCTGATGATTCATAATTCCAATGTGCTCTTGAATCCTTACGCTTAGATTTAAGAATTGGTGGAATAGATATAGGTATGTTAACCTCTTGTACTAAATGTCGAATTCTTTGTTCAATCTTAAGTCCTCTACCTGGTTTCAGAAATCTATTGATTTCTTTATTCCTTTTCTCTGATAAGAATGGCCTGACATCTGTCCCCATGAATTCAGATGATAACATTAGACAGCCTGAACATAATTCTAATTCGTTAGGGATTTTTCCTGCACACCATTTGCAATACTTAGTCATCAAACGAATATTGTTCCGACAGATTATAAACAATTCAAAAAACAGTTACATTTACATCTATCCGGGTAAGTATTGAATAGATATGATTTATTCGGGAGAATTATGACAACCGGAGTTATGTGTTGCCCTCGTGACGGTAGCCCTCTAATATCTCCAGATAATGCTTCAAAGTCTGTATTTTCACGAAATGGAATTTCACATTGTCCTAATTGTTCAGGTCTTGCACTAAATCCCGAGGCAGCCTATTCTGAAATCTGTAGTCAAAAATTAGATGCAATTCATGATGGATTCGAAGATGAGGGAATTCCTGTAGATATCTGCTGTCCATTCTGTCAGACAGGTATGAAAGTTCGAGACTTTGCATTCAGAAAAATAGATGGTACTCTTACTGAATTAATTGAAATAGATGGCTGTCCGAATTGTGCATCCATTTGGCTTGATGCTGGCGAGCTTCAACGCTTATCACCTCCAAGCGGTAATACTGATGCGAACCCCTCTTCCGAAGCTGGAGCACTCGCTATAGTTCTTGATTTGTTATTACACCTTCCACTAGTTTTTGTATAATTTTAATCTAGGAATTCAGATAGTATAGGTCGTTATTCATGGTTGAAGATGAGGGTGATTGGTGGGATAATAAAAACCCAGATGGAAAAGCATCATCCTCTGTATCTCAGAATATTTTTACTGGCAACGTAGGCACCATATCTAGTCAATCTCCTGATATCTCGATTGCGCCAAATGATCCAAATAAATTTATCATGTCTCAATTCCTTATAGGTCTATTAATAATCCCTATTTTCGCTGGTTTCATCACATCTGTTGTAACTATGTCAGCCGAAAGAGCTGGTGACGACGCCTATTATGGTGATAGTTATTATTTTTCTGGATTTGATAATTCCTATACAACTATTATTTCAGATAAAGAATACTATGCATGGGATGCATATTTTAAAATCCCTGATATTGATGTCTCAGAAATACAAGAAAAAGATTATTGGTTACAAACAGAATTCAGTGCTTCGGAATCTTGGGGATATTGCTACTTCGATATGGATATTTTAGATAATAATAACTTGATACAATCAGATGATGGAAGTTACTGGTACTCTATGTCATGTTGGGGGGATATGGAAGGGTATGATGTGCTTTTAAGAATAGAAGAACAAACTTTCACTTATGCTATAGATCAGGATGTACAGCCTAGATACGCGAGTGTTGATGGTGACCGCGATATTAGTGGTGTTGGAATATTGCTACAACTACTTCCAATTCTAATTGTTTTATTCTACATTGGCACTATAGTTTGGAGTTTCATATCTAAGAGAAAATCTTTAGGTTTTGGTTTAATTGGGGGAATTATAATTGCTCCAATTTCTTTCTGCTTTTCTATGATTTTCCTTTCTTTCATCTATTGGAACAATTTTTAATTAAATAACTCCTGCAATCATAAGCCCTGCAAAGACAAACATCAATACTCCCATTGCCCCATCTATGATGTGTGATACAGATCTTAATTTCTCTACACGACCTCCAGTTGTTAGTACCAATGCTACGGTTACGTACCAAGTCCCATCTATTGTCATCCCTAATGCCCCCATACCAAGAAGTGTTTCAATACTTACATTTTCTTCGATAAATGGGGTATAAAGCGCTAACATCCAAGCAAGAATCTTTGGATTTAGCAATGCTATAGAGAAACCCTGGATGAATCCTTGTTTATTCATCGAATCTTGATGGCTTTCATCGAGAGATTTCGATGGTCCCATTCTTGCATGTTTGAGAAATGTATATCCAAGCCAAATTAGAATACATACTCCTGCCCATTTTAGCCATGTTTCAGCAGTTTCATGAATGGAAATTGCAGTAGCAAATGCTCCCGCTGCAAGAAATGCATAAATCCCGAAACCTATACCATGTCCGATTCCAGTCATTACTCCTTGTGATCTTCCTCCTGCCAAGGTATTACGCAGGATTACTGCTAGAGATGGACCCGGGCTCATTGCACCTAAACTGAAGACTGTCGCCAGAGCTAACCATGCTTCAGGCGTCATTATGTAACCGACCTTCAAGCGCCTTCATACATAGATTCAATTTCACTAGCCCAATTCTCTCTGATTTGTATTCTTCTAATCTTCAAAGTAGGAGTTAGTTCCCCGAAATCTACATTTAAATCTCTAGGCAATATAGTGAATTTCTTAATCTGTTCTGGATTGCTAAATTGTCCATTTAGCCTGCTTACTTCAACTTGCATTTCATTAAATATTTCTTCACTGTCTGTATAATCTGATAGCGTTTTTCCAAAACTCTCTAGAGTAGTAATCTGTACTGCTGGATCCTTTGGTATTTTAGCTGGGTCCATTCCATGTTTATCTCTCAGAATAGCACCAACATCTAAAGTAAATAATGCACTACAATATTTTCTCCCATCCCCAATAAGCATGCACTGAGAAACCATTGGTATTGATTTCATGGTTTCTTCAATAACTAAAGGTGCTATATTTTTCCCACCAGAACTCACGTATAATTCTTTGATTCGTCCGGTGATTTTAACGTATCCATCTGAATCAATTTCTCCCTTATCTCCAGAATGTAACCATCCATCTGCGTCAATTGTATCTGCAGTTGCTTCAGGATTCTTGTAGTAACCTTTCATAACATGTCTTCCTCTAAATAATATTTCTCCTGTATCAGAAATCATAAGTTCTGTTCCAGAAAATGGTTTCCCTACTGTCCCGAATTTATGGTTTTTCTTGTAACCTAGACTTGCACCTGCTGTAGTCTCAGTCATCCCATACCCTTCGTAAAGTGGAATATCTAGTGTATGGAATAGTTTGAGGATATCTGGATTTATTGGTGCTGCCCCTGTAATCGCATATACACAATTAGACATGCCAATAGCTTCCTTTGCCTTTTTCTTGATTATTCCACCTAGTAATGGGACTTTAGCCAGTTTAATCTTGCCTCCTAATTTAGCAACTAAGTTACTGTATACTTTTTCATAAATTCTAGGGACTCCAATAAATAAGTGCGGCTGTACTTCTTTGGCATAATCTATGACATTCAACGGTGCATCTACAACTGTCATGTGTAGTCCCCATCGAATATGCGCATGACAATCTACTAGTTGACCGAAAACGTGTGCACAAGGGAGCCAAGATACATACCCCCATCCTCTTTCAAACTCCTGTAATTTCCAAACTTCTGCCAATTCAAAATCAATATTGTCGTGACTCAATTCTACTCCTTTGGGATTACCAGTAGTGCCAGATGTATAAATTAGAGAAAATGTGTCTTCAGGAGTAATATTCTCCACTCTTTTCTCGATCTCTGAGTATTCAATACCTGCTCCTTTCTGTATAAAATCAGCCCAAGACATACATTTAGGATGTTCTGGCATATCTACGCCATCCATTACCACTACAGTTTCTACTTTGGTTAATTTATCCATTATTTCATGCAGCCTATATGCGCACATTTTCTTTTTATTGCCTCCGTCCATTGGATTATCTCCAACAAAAACAACCTTTGAATCCGAATTCCCAACTACCCATTCTACTTCTTCTGGTGAGCAAGTATGGTAAACACCGACTGCTGCTCCATTACACATATTTGCAGCGTGATAAGAAGTATACCATTCTACTCTGTTATATGAATAAATACTTAATTTATCGCCTTCTTCAAAACCCATTGCAATTAATGACTTTGCCACTGAAGCGGTTTGATCATGAAATTCACTCCAACTAATATGATTCATATTTCCATCAGAATCCTTCGTAGAAATTGCTTTTTCATTTCCATGATTCTTTGCGTTCGCCATCAGGTATTCGGGAGTAGTCATAGCAGACATGGGACTTGACAGTCGTTGTTTCATCTTAATTGTTTACCAGTGTGATAATTGACACTTAGTATGATTAAGTACACTCAAATCTTTGATTTCAAGGTAGAACTGATCTAATATTTTCTCTCCAATCTTTTCCTTTATTGCGATTAGCCAAAGGTGATGCAGGTGAAGGGTGCCAACAACTTACAATCTCTACATTCATACCCTTTAATGCTTGATTAGCTCTTTTTTCAGCGTATTTCCCAACACCTATTACCCTCTTGATATCCATTATTTCTACAACTTCTTTCAAATGTTGATCACATCTTTGTATCAATTCTCTGACAGATTCCCCAGATATCTTATCAGGAGTGATATTAGTAGCTCTCTCTCCATTGAATAACATCAACGGGCAATGATTTACAACGAATATATTAGAAAATATTTTTTCAGTGTCGCCATAGTGTTTTTCTAGTAAATTCCATAGCCTTGTCCCTGACACTTCTTCTTTATGCCATTTTAATCCCGCAACAGGTCTTTTAGGATGTAAATTTCGTGGCTGTTTTACTTCGAGATCTCTGATATTTAGTAAATCTCTAACTACTTTTGTAGCCGAAAAAGGAATACCCATTTGCCCCATTCCATGTGGTCCAGGGTTCATGCCTAAAATGAGTGTTTTCGCCCCCTTACCTCCTCCTAATTCTATGAATGCTTTATGCGGCTCCCATGCATAAATTAGAGGATTATAGACGCAATCTATTTTTCCATCGTCAACTAATTTTTGTCCAATTAAATCTACGTCATCTCTCAGTCTCGCTGCTGCTCGAATGAGTTCCTCAATTACCATGATATCACTATTGTTTTACGTCTCTAACGGGAGCTCCCGTAATTTGTTTTAGATTTTCAGGAGTTATAGGGAATACTGTATCAGCAGTGCCACCAGCGCCCCAAATTAATTCATAATTAAAAAGATCTTCATCCATTATGATTTTAGTATTTTTCAAATGCCCAAAAGGGGGAACTCCACCTATGGCATATCCAGTATTATCTAGGACGTATTCTGGGGACGCCTGTCCTGGCTTGTAACCCAGTATTTTCTTTAGTTTCTTTTTACGATCGACTCTATTTGAACCAGATGTAATCACAACAATAGCTTCATTTTCACCCCTGAAAACGATTGATTTTGCAATATGTGATATGTCACAACCTAATTGATATGCTGCATCTGCAGAAGTCCTAGTCCCTTCTTCATATTTTCTCGGTTCAGCGATATAATTAATTTTTTCACACTGCCCCATCCATATCTGATGGCCGTCCATATTTACTGGTGTAAGGTTTCAGAATAAAAGTTGTTTCTACTTCCGCATGGTTGATGACCCATAGTATAGCGCGAGAGAACTAATGGATTGGCCGATTGGTCCTTATGGGACTTCTATGGGAGCTTTACTGCTACTCACATTACCAATACATTATTTATTAACACGAGATGAAAAAGATCGTAGAGTTTCACTTAGAGAACTTCCTCGAGAAATTCGCGAAAAGGGCTATTGGTGGCATATTTTGCTTTATGTTCTTATGTTTTTATACAAAGCAGTGATTGACTATCATAATGAACCTATGAAAGATAAAGTAGGGGGTTTTACTCATTGGATTTATTCAATTGAAGGAGATTGGACTAATAATATCCAAGAGTACTTTTTGAATGATACACTCACAAACCTTCTTTCAGGGCATTATTTATTCATGTATTTATTCATGATTTGGTTTTCTCCAATATACTATATCTTATGTCGTGATGAAATTATGGCAGATAAAGCGGCTCTAAATTATTTTATAATTTATGTTCTCAGTGTTCCGTTGTACTTATTTTTCAATGTAGAAGTTACTTCCACATATATTGCAGATATGGATGCACTCCTGTATCATGATTCATTTACACTATTTTTCTTCATAGATAATGACCCAATGGATAATGCGATACCAAGTTTACATGTGGGTTTACCTATCAGTCTATTAATAATAAATAGATTACATTGTAGAAAATTAGGAATAAATTTCAATGATTGGCGACATAAAGAATTTGATCGTTTTGTTTCTATCAATGTCATTATTTATTTATTTTCTATTCAGTATCTAGGGATACATTGGTTTATTGATATTATACCAGGGATTTTCCTTGCAATAATTACTTCTTCGTTTGTTCATTCCGTTCAGCCCATAATTCGCGCAAGAAATGAAAATGGTTATTCTTCATTGTTACCAAATAGGAATCAGTTAGTTGCCTCATTAATTACTGTAATTATTTGTTCTACTTGGTTACTTGCAGGAGTAGTAGATGGTCCCGGAACAGATGAAAATGAAGCTAATATGAGGGTGGGTATTGGTGATGTTAATTTAGATACAATAGAAGTACATAGTTTATGGGATCCAGTATTTGTAGATGTATCTAATGTGGGCGAAAATAATTTAGATGTTCTTCTAATACAGAGGAAATATGTTGAACCTCATGTAGAAAAAGGTATTTTTAATTGGGATTCTTTCGAAGATTCAGGCCAATTTATTTTTCTCCCAAGTAATGAATCAATAGAACTTGAAGTGAATCCAACTACCTTATTTGATGTCTATATTATTCTCGTCAGAATATCTGAATCCATTGATTTAGATTCAGATGCGCTGGGAGAGGTACGGATTTCAGCTCATTATGTCGATGATAAGTTACTTTGGACTGGTCTATTAGTCAGTTTACCTGCTTTTATTATAACGGGTATAGTTCTTGAAGGCGCTATTAATTTACGTAGAAATCAAAGTAAATTATAAGCCAAGATACCGCCAATATATAGTCCAGACATCGCCCCTAATGCTAACCAAATCCCTATTCGGAATGGCGGGTAATTATACTGCCATATGTATATTGACTGACTTAGCCAAACAAGAAATACTACAACAATTCCATAAAATCCGAATAGGAAACGAAATGAAAAAGAAAATAAAAGTGTTAATGTATATCCTAAATATAATTCTATTTTATTCCCATATTTTTTCGGTAGTAGAAAACAACATATCCCCAAAAGTCCTAAAACTATTATCGGCGCTAAAAGATTTTTTTTACTGAAATATTCTATATCAAATAGATATGGTATGAATGACAGTAAAAACCCAATTATTGATGGTAGAGCCACCGGCCATAGTGGAGCAGACTCCCACTTCATGTTTTATCGGATTAGTATCTAGCATATAATACTCTGAATGGTCCCATGCGTCTCATTCATGAATAAGGAGAGTCTCCGCTACAATATGACGAAAGGCGAAATTGTACTTGGTTGTCTTGCCCCTCACCCTCCGCATCTTGTTTATGCAGAGAATCCTCCTCAGAATGAAGCATTTAGTGAAGGCGGTTGGGAAACGCTTCGATGGGGCTATGCGAAACTTGCTAGAAAATTAAAAACAATTGATTATGATGCAATTGTAATTTTTACCCCACATTGGCAAACTTATATTGGAACTCATTTCTTAGGGCTTCCAGAATTCAAATCAAAATCCGTAGATCCTGTATTCCCAAATTTATTCCGATATAATTATGATCTAAAAGTTGACGTAGAATTAGCTGAATCCATGCATGAAGAAACAGAGAAAGCAGGCATTATAACAAAAATGATGAGAAACCCTGATTTTAGAGTCGATTACGGTACAATTACTTCATGCCACCTTCTGAATCCTGATTGGGATAAACCTATAGTTACAATTTCTAGTAATCGTAATTCACACTACTATTCCAATGAAGTGATGATAGAACAGGCCAAAGCACTAGGCGAGGCTTGTATGAAGGCTATAGAAAAAAGTGGCAAAAAGGTTGTTTTAGTTAGTAGCCATAGTTTAAGCCATCGTCATTTCGTTACTGAAGCACCTCTTCCAGAGGATATGAGTAGAGAACACATCTACAACCATAGTCAATACGTTTGGGATATGAAGATAATCGATATGTTCAGGGAAGGGAAAATGCAAGAAGTAGTTGATATTATGCCCGAATATACTGAACAAACGATTGCTGAAACAGAAGCTGGTGGACTAATTTGGATGATGGCAGCCATGGGTGTCCCAAGCTATCCTGCAGAAATTTATGGCTATCAATCAGTAATAGGTACAGGTAATTGTATTGCATGTTGGGATCCGAATACTAATACTAGGGAGCTAGTTCTTTGAGGCGATTTAATGAGCGAAGATTCCCCTATTTTATTCGGACTTTACGTCCCTCCGCATCCACAACCTCTGCTCAGTCCTGATGCAAATCAAGGATATTCTAACTTACGTGCTGCCTTTGAAACTTGTAGGAAAAGAATTGAAGAAAGTGATGCAGACCTAATATTAGTTTATTCAACAACATGGCCGAGTGTTGTTGGTCATCAGATACAAGCACTGAAAGAATCAATTTGGACTCATGTCGATGACGATTTCCATTATCTAGGTAGTATGCCATATAATTTCAAAATTGATACTGATTTTGCTAATGAATATTGTTCTGCTGCCAAAAAAAGAGGTTTACATGCCCGTACAGTAGAATATGAAGGATTCCCGATAGATACTGGTTCTGTTGTAGCACTCAGTTTACTTAACCCTGACAACCTTATACCTGCATGTATTGTTTCTAGTAATATGTATGCGAATAGATCAGAAACTATTGTCTTAGGTAAATCCGCTAGTGATGCCTTAATTGCTCAGGGAAAAAAAGCGGTTATAGTAGTGGTATCAAGTCTCTCTAATAGGATGTTCACAGAGCATATAGATCCCGCAGATGATCGAATCCATAGTTCTAAAGATAATGAATGGAATGAGAAAATCCTACAATTCTTTGCTGATGGTAGGTTAGAAGATTTAAGCCAACTAAGTCGCGAAATTCATGGACAAATAAGAGTTCAAAAGGTGGTTGCATACAAACCTGCTTGGTGGTTAGCATCTGCAATGGGTCAACATAATAATTACCAGGGTGAAGTATTGGCTTACGAGGCCTTACACGGTTCTGGGGGGGCAGTCATTCAGCTAACTCCTTCTACAGGTTCATTTGGCGATAAAGAGTTTGATGAAGATGATGTTGAATTCTATCAAGGCGATCGTAATGTCTTGAATAAGGAGAACTTTTGATGTCTAAAGATGAGTTGACTGATTTTGAGAAACGTCGTAAACTCATCGAAGGGATCATATTTTCTCCTGATGATTTTGTTGAAAAAATGTATTCAGAATATGGTAAATCATTGCTTAGTTCTGCGGGTGGTGCATTAGGTGCTGCAGCAGGTGTAGCAGTAGGTGGCCCAGTAGGTGGTATTGTAGGTAGTGTAGTAGGTAAGAAAACAGCGGGTAAATTAGTGACTGAAAATGGCCCTTTTATCTCTACAGAAGGACCTTCAGCAGTAGGCGCATACCCTCATTTACATAGAGTAGGTAATTTGATTTTTGTTAGTGGGATAGGTCCAAGGAAGCCAGTTACAAACGAAATACCGGGAGGTCCAATTAAGGATGAAGATGGTAATCCATTGGACTATGATATCAGAGCTCAAACTCGTTCTGTTATTGACAATATTCGAATAATTCTTGAAGAATATGGTTCAAGTCTAGAAAATGTCGTGGATGTATATTCAATGCTTATAGATATGGACCGAGATTTTGCAGGATATAACGAGGTATACGCAGAGTACTTCTCTGAGATTATGCCTTCAAGAACTACTTGTGCAATATCGGCCCTACCCACACCTATTGCAGTGGAACTAAAGGTTATAGCTAAAGTTTAATTCAAAACTTTATTTATTCTCTCAGGAGTACAGTCCGTCGGCGCTGATACAGGGTTACATGCAACAGGATTTCCTTCAGGAATTTCTACCCAATAATCTATCCCATCGACTTTAGCAGGATAGTCAGTAGATATTGAATGCGCTCCTACTGATATTGCCGCATTAAGCCTAGTTTTATTATTATCATCTGCTTCGCCATTTTCCGCATTATCTGCTCTCGATCTAACGATATAACCATCTTTGACCAATGCTCTAATTTCATCTGCATTTCCTACTGGATCTGTATCTGAAAATATCGCTGCTTCGGAACTACCAGTTTCTGACATTGTAAACATTTTTGCTTCAATTAGTCCGGGGAATTTATCATGATAACTCTGTCTTAATTCCCCACTTGATAAAAGAATAAACATTGCTTTACCTCTCGAATCATCCAGTAATGGCCAGCCATTTTCCATTATTGCCCGAGAAAGTGTTTCTGAATTCCCTCTAACATCATCGGGAGTAATTGTTTTGTTTCTTGGCCAAAATTCAATTATTTCTTGTTCAATACTATCTAATAGATTCTGTAGTTCTACTATTGCAGTATTATCCGTGCTTTGCTCCATCCATTCTTTTGGCTCAATCCATATCATTAGAGGTACATGTTCTGAATTATTATTTGACCAATTTAGAAGTGTATTTAGACATTCTTCAAATGTAATACAGGTTGTTCGTAAATCATACTGATTATGATAAACATAAAGCTGCCCTCTAGCATCCCACCATACATCAATCTCAAACTGCCTTACTCCTTGTTCTTCAGCCTGTGTATCTAATGGCTGGTGAGAGTAATCATATGCTCTAATTGTAGGTATCAAAGGAGCTAAATGATACGAATTATGAGTTCCTTTCATCTGAATATGATTTATCCTTAGAGGGGTTGGTTCTTCATCATCAAGATTCAGATCTATGTCATTTTCCCCAATACATCCACTTACAGTGCTGGTTAGTAATATGAGAACAGTGATGGCCAACATGGTTCTCATATTGCTCTTGAGACCATCTATGAAAATTAAGAATTGGGGTAGCCAAACCTTCAACAAGTCGTCTTCTATCCCAGATTTATGAATCGACTTTCACCGAGTCAAGTAATTGGTATAGTTCTTCAGCCACTTGAGAAGGTATCTAATGCATTAGAGCGTAAATTAGGATTATTTTCAGTAATTATACTTTCATTATCTGCAATGTTAGGTAGTGGATTATTCGTCCTCCCATCTCTTGCCATGATGGAGCTCGGAGGTGGAGGGGATGCATTAGGTGGGATTTGGTTAGCCTATTTATTTGCAGCATTAATTGTTCTTCCAGGTGCAATATCTAAGTCGGAACTTTCGTCAGCAATGCCATCCTCTGGTGGTTCTTATGTATATATCGAAAATACATTTGGCCCACTAATTGGTACCATTTCTGGATTAGGTCTATGGGCTAACTTCATGTTAAAATCTGCATTTGCATTAATAGGTTTTAAGGCTTATTTATGGGTTATTGAAGGTATTGTAGGTGTTACAATTAATCTAGATTATGCCGCAATGGCTATGTTAGTAGTCATTGTGATGATTAATATTCTGGGAGTTAAAAGTATTAAGAAAGTTCAAACCCCTATAGTTTTAGTATCTATTTCATATTTATTATTGATTTGTGTTTGGGCTTTGATTACAATGGATCTAAATTGGGATGCGGCTTTATCCAGAGAGGCATTCGGGCCAGATTGGCAATCTTTCTCCTCAACAGCAGCATTGGTCTTCGTTTCCTATGCAGGGGTTACAAAAATTGCAGCAGTTGGTGGAGAAGTTAAAAATCCTGGTAAAAACATGCCTCATGGTATTTTGCTTTCATTATTATTTAGTACAGTGTTATACGTATTTGTAACATTGATTATGGCAGTCTCAGTTGATCCGTCTAACTATGTAGATGGGCATCATGGCAGAGAAGATCCAGTTTACATTTTCGCACTAGCAGTCGGAGGTGAAACCGTTGCTGCCATAGCTGCAATTTTAGCAGTATTCACTATGATTTCTATGTCTCTTGCAGGAATCATGGCATCATCTCGTTTTCCTTTCGCTATGTCTCGTGATAATTTATTGCCAAGCTTTTTAGAAGACGTTCATGGTAGATTTGAGACTCCTCATTGGGCAATAATTGGTACCGGTTTATCGATGGCAGCAGCCATTCTTTTCTTACCTGTACATGACGTTGCTGAGTTGGCTTCAGGGTTCAAAATAATGGTGTTTATTGTAATAAATGCCTGCGTATTAGTTCTAAGAAGGTCCTCTAATTCTCATTGGTATGATCCTAAATGGAGATCACCTTTATTCCCATTCTTCCAAATATTTGGGATAGTTGGTGGACTAGTTTTAATCTTTGTAATGGGTATGAAAGCGGTTATTGGAGGTTCATCTGCAATAATATTAGGTACTATAATTTATTACTCCTATGGTAAAAAACATGTTAACAATAAAATTACTCCTTGGAATACATTCCGTTTAATGCTTACAAATCCATCTGAGGTCGAACACCGTCGTCGTTGGGCTGCATTCCATGCAGCAGATACTGAGAGAAATAATCATCTTAATTTAAATGAATTTATCGCTGCAATGTCTGCTCTTGGTTTCTCAACATTGGAAGATGGAAATCGGGATGCTTTGAGAACATATTTCCATTCTGCGGATGAAAATGAAGATGGCGTGCTAGAAATTGATGAATTTTTAAGAGGAGTCGAAGAATTAGATTTCGATTAGTGATTGAGTAGGAGTTCAATTGAAGGCATGGATGTCTATCGGAGTGCACAGGAAGTGAGTATATGCCCATATCTAGTCGAGTCAAAAAAGTCACTACTCATACTCTTCAGGAGATGAAAAGATCTGGTGAAAAAATCACTATGCTTACTTCATATGATTATTCTTTAGCAAGACTGGTAGATGCTGCGGGAATTGATGTTATTTTAGTAGGGGATTCAGCATCTAATGTAATGGCAGGTAACGAAACAACTGTTCCTATTACTTTAGAACATATGATTTATCATGCTCAATGTGTAATTAATGGAGTAGATAGGGCACTAGTAGTAGTTGATATGCCATTTGGCACTTACCAAGGAGATTCTAAAACAGCACTTGACTCTGCAATCCGTATTATGAAAGAATCCGGAGGTCATGCAGTTAAACTTGAAGGAGGTTCGGAAATTGTTGAATCAGTAAAACGTATTCAACAAGCAGGTATTCCAGTGATGGGTCATCTTGGATTAACCCCACAATCAATATACAAATTTGGTACTTACAGTGTTAGGGCTAAGGGGCAAGATGAAGCCGCTAAATTACTTGAAGATGCGAAGATATTAGAAGAGGCTGGTTGCTTCTCTATTGTATTCGAAAAAATACCAGCTGAGTTAGCTAAGAAAGTAAGTGAATCTTTGACAATCCCTACGATTGGCATCGGCGCAGGAGCGGATTGCGATGGTCAAGTTTTAGTTCTACACGACATGCTCGGAATAACAAAAGATTTCAGCCCTAGATTCTTAAGACGATATGCAGATTTAGGTGAAATTATTGATGGAGCAGTCAAGCAGTACATCGAAGATGTGCGTAGTAAAGAATTTCCAAATGATGATGAAGCGTACTAATTATTTAGAATTCATCACTCCAAAACTTCAAGGACAGCCGCCTGCATAGATGAGATTGCTATGAGCGAACTTTGGGTCGAGCGACATCGTCCGCGTACTGTTGGTGATATCAAAGGTCAGCGTGCGGTAGTTGAGAGACTGAAAGCATATGCTCAGAAACGTACCTTTCCGCATCTGCTATTTGCTGGTCCTCCTGGAACGGGTAAAACTACTGCTGCAATTGCCCTGGCAAGAGATGTATTTGGAGAGGGTTATCGTACTAATATGCTTGAAATGAATGCTAGTGATGAAAGAAAATTAGAGTCTATTAGAACTAAAGTAAAATCCTTCGCTAGAACTGCACCTGTACCTGGAACCACATTCAAAGTTATCTTTCTTGATGAAGCAGATGCATTAACTCCAGATGCTCAGGGTGCTCTGAGGAGAATAATGGAACAATATGCCGAAACTTGTAGATTCATCCTTTCTTGTAATTACTCTTCTAAAATTATTGAACCAATACAATCCCGGTGTGCTGTATTTCGTTTCCGGCCATTAGCTGCGGATCAAGTTAGAGAAATGATAGTTAATGTGGCATCTGGGGAAAATATTGAATTACATCCAGAAGCGGCCGATGCGATTGTCCATGTTTCTCTTGGAGATTTAAGAAAAGCGATTACTTCTCTGCAAGTTGCGGCTTCGTTAGATACCAATGTGACACGCGAATTAATCTACGAAACTACTGCGACTGCACCTCCTGAAGAATTACATGGTTATTTCTTAGCATGTCAACAAGATGGTTTTCAACCCGCACGAAGAAGATTAAGGGAACTTCTGGATAAATTTGGTCTGGCTGGAACCGATTTAGTAAATCAGTTACATAGAGAATTGGGTAGTGTGACATTTTTTGATGAATCGCAAAAACTCAAAGTCACAGAAGTAATGGCTGAAACCGATTTCAGAATGGTTGAAGGTGGAGGAGAATCGCTACAGTTAGATGCCATGACTGCAAAGATTTGTTCCCAAATCAAAGAACAGTAGTTTGTGCAATTGAAATTGTGTAAACTAATTCAGATGTATTTACCCAAGGTTCTCCTTGTTCAACCATTGTAATCTCTAGAGTGTATTCCCCTGGTCCGAGAGTTCCTAGATCCCATGCCATCCCTACATCTGTATCATATTCTCCTATTTTGCTACCTCTAGTCCAGTTGGTTACTGAATCAAACATTTCTTTTTCTTCAGTATGTGAAATAGCAGTTCCATTAGCTAATTCTTGTAACATTTCTCCTCGATAATATATCGCTGCGTTTATCTGAACAGATTCTGCATTTACATTGTCTCTTACTGCCATTCCCAAAACTACATCCACAGTATCTTGATTCAAATCTATAGTATAGATACCATTCTTCCAAGTTGTATCTTCAATACCTTCAGTTTGTTCTATGTCTATCCCTCCTGCCAATGTAGGTGGAGCAATATCTGCAAGTGGTGGATTAGACAATATGATGGACAATGCTAGCCAAGTAAAAATGAACAAGAAAATACCTCTGAACCAGTTCCCATTAGTATATAATTCATTATATTTAGTAGGTAAAATAATCTTGTGGAGTGGAATTATTGTTGCGGATAATAATAATGGTAACAGGTACAATAATGGCCCTGGGCCCTCAATTCTTGGCATTAACAAATAACGAATACCTGCAGCCACTGCAACTCCGTAAATTATTACAAGCCACATTGAATAAGCATCTGCTAATTCTTTTATTGAATGCATTAATGGATCAAAAGGTTCAATCTTTTTCGAGGTAGGTTTTCCTCCATCTCTTTCGCCATTTGACTTACGTTTACGATCGTTGTAAGCGCTTGCACGCAAGGCAGTGTCTACGTCAACCACGTGTTGCCGATGATGAACTATACATCAAGGATGCGGGTAGATAAGGTTCCTTGAAAACCTCTTTTGGAGGACGTTATACTCAAATGGTGGTTGTTACTCGAGCGACTTACTGCCGGGGTGGCGTAGTTGGTAGCGCGTCGGACTCATAGGGTAATTTTGTGTGGAAATTTAATTTCTGCTGAAACTAGTCATGAGCGCAACAGCCTGCTTTGAGTGTCTGAGACATCCGAAGGTCGCGGGTTCAAGTCCCGCTCCCGGCACCATCATTTCCAAATAGTTCAACCGTTACAGTGTAACATTATGTATGAGATCG
>Ga0233439_10001923_pt1 | contig 24578 bp, 23 predicted proteins | sample SI_123_September_6_FD_182713 | JGI IMG/M metagenome (GOLD analysis project Ga0233439, IMG submission 182713) | Seawater microbial communities from Saanich Inlet, British Columbia, Canada - SI_123_September2016_100_MG | ecosystem: Environmental > Aquatic > Marine > Inlet | place: Canada: British... | reverse complement strand
ACTTTCTTTTGCAGAAATTATAAAAAGGGTTTGTAGAAATAAAAAAATAAAGAATCGTAAAACGACGGGCGAAGCCCGTCCATACCACCCCTGTAAGGGGGTGGTCGTTTATACCTGAGTGAGGGGTTAGTACCATGCTTTGATTTCTAAATGCTTATGGTCTCTATCTGATTGTTGCGGGTGTGCCAGTGGAACTACCAAAGAACTCTGGTCTTGTCGATATTTCAAGTACCCCATTGCTTCATTGTATACAGAAGGCACTGCATAATCCAATACTATCTTGTTTAGGATTTCTACTTGTTGGGTGACCGATTCGTCTAAATGAAATTGTCCATATTGTAAATACGTACTTCGCATAATAATCTTCAATTGGTCTATGTTTTGTGGGGGAATAACCAATTTTTGGTCTCCTGACATTTTGTATACGCCTGCACGTAATCCATTTTGCAATATTTGTACATTGCCTTCTGAAAAATAGACTTGTGCCAATACATTGTCTTCAATGAGACCTTCCAATGGTTCTCGATATTCCGTGGCTTTGTTTTTGATGGCGATTTTTTCTGACATTCGAAAACGAGCATTGGGATTTGGATTGTCAATAATATTCATGCGTCCATTATAACGTGTATTGTCTAAAATAGGCTTTTCTTCTTGCGAATTCCATGTACTACCAATCATTTTCTATAATGTGTATTTAGAAATAATATTATACTTGTTTTACGAAGAGATTTTTATATGGGCATTTATTATATAATATTGTATAATGGACAAATTTTATTCAATTGTTGTGATTGTCGCATTTGTTGTACTTGTCGTTGCATTAATTGGTCTGGGTGTAATGTTACAAAAACAAGACGATGCAACTGTATTTCCACCCGTTCAAAATCAATGCCCAGATGGATGGACACCTGCGGTAGCCAGTGATGAAGGTGGGTCTGATACTACAGGCGTATGTTTAATGGACACAACTGACCAAAAAAATAAAGGGACATTTGACCCTGTTGGGTTGACTGATTTTGACATAAAGTATCTTATAAAGATTGATGGTACTACTGCATTTAGTTCTGGAAATAGTCTCGATACTGCAACAACAAATGGCAAATATGTTGTCCGATTTAACAGTGCAGCTCTTCCATGTGACAAGAAGAAATGGGCCAATGCGCATGGAATTATTTGGGATGGCATCAGTAACTACAATCAATGCTAATACCAACAGCAACAACAATCCACACCTGTATCATCCAATTTATTCATACGTGAGTCATAATCGCTGATAAGAGACTGTAATGGTACATTGTGTACTTGTGGGTTTTTTCTAAAAAAATGATACCACATCAATGAAAGTATATTGATGTTGTATTAAATTCAATTCGGTTCATATTCATTTACACCCTTGAAGATTTAAAACGCCGTTTTCACAGAGTAAAAAAATCAAAAGTGTAAAATCAATAGTAGGAGTTTCACCTACGATGGTCTAACTTTTTCCTCTTTATTTTGATTATTTGAAGAGGTGAAAGACGAAATTTGAAAACACGCAGGGCGTTCTTGCCTATCAATCCAGGATTTTGTAATATTCATTATATTGATTGCTGAATTAGCGTCTCTTGTTCTAAATACGGTTTGTTTGACTTGGGGTCTCACGCATCCAGAACATACTCCATTCGCCGTAAGCGAATAGTCGTTGCCTCTGTTACACGAGAGGCAGACTAAAAGACGGAACTGCTTGTTTCCATTACTATGCTTGTAATAAGATAAATCATTATTACATTCACAGCATTTTTTACTTGTATTACATTCATTTATGGTAATTGTATCATATTTTTTATGGATTTGTTTTCGTAATCCTTTATTGAGCGTAGGCATAAAGTGTTTCATTTGAGTGCTTCTGCTCCAATTTCCATAACCAATTAGGATATTTTCACCAAAGGTTTCCTTGATTTTATTGAGGAACTTATCCATACTCTTCTTACCATAACTATATTGTCTAAACTTCATTTTCCTCCAAACATCTCGTTGGTAGAAATCTAATGTTTCTTTATTCAGTTTATCCTTTTCTACCAGAAACACCTTAAACTTTTCATAATCTACGGATTTGCTATTTTGAACCGATAAATGAGTTTCTTTTTCTATGATGTTATTTCGTTTCTTTTCCACTAATAATATTCGTTGGTTTGTTTTTGCTTTGCTTTCTCGTTTTCTTTGCGGTGCTGTATATTGGAGTTTGTTTCCTTTGTCGTCCATCATATATACCAGACTGCGTTTTCCAGGGTCGCAACCAACAATATTACGAGGTGCTACTTCGTTGAGTTGTTCTAATGATAAATCTTCTATGTTATGAAAATCTTGTTCTTGTAAAGTAGGAACTCTTGAACCCCACTTCTTATCTTTCAAATCCTTACGAATAAACAACAAAGAACAACTAATTCCGTCTGTTTGGAGTTGGTAATGGAATTGGTAATATTTGCTTTTGAATGTTTTATCTTGTAAGTTCAATAAACTATTCCATATATCGTGTTGATTTTCCTTTACCTTCTTTAATAACTCACTCTTCTTTGCGTTTTCAGGACAGAATAAACTAATGATACACGCAGTATCCAAAATGATATGCTTGGGGATAATATTATTACGAAGTGGTAAAGGTTGGAATAATTTATGTTCTTCCTTTTCTAATATATCATTCATATACAACATACCTTTCAAAAAATCAAATGGTTTCACTTTTACATCATAATAAACTGATTTCTTAATATTTTCAGGAAATATATTTGGTAAATGAGTAGTTTTCCAGTCATCAAACATAGTATCTGTTTCTTCATTACATTCTAATAATTGCTTCTTGAACTTGAATAAAACTGCTTTATCTTCCGTTATGTTTGATGTGGTTTTGTTGATGAACCGAAGGAAGTGTTGAATAAAGTGTTCTTGTGTGTTGTTAGATAAAGAAGTATGTAGTTGCGTTGCTAAATAAGGTAATAAAAAAGTAGTATTCTTTAGTTGTGTTTTCTCGTGGTTCAGTAAAGGTTGATATTCATTATCGTAAAACTCTTGTAATTCTTCCAACAGGTTAGTATCTTTGCTTTTTGCTCCTTGATTACTTCTTATTCCTAATGTTTTGATACAATACAGAATAAACTTCTCGTTTATTTCAGGTAAATGTTGATTGTTATTATAACATTTCAATATATACAACCTGATAAACTGATAAGAATGTATCATCAAATCGTTCATTTCAAAAACCAAGTTGGTAATAACTGGTTGGACTTCTTTATGGTTATGTAATACAGATTTGAGTGTGGTTTTGATGGTAGTGTAAGCAGATTTATCTGTGGAACGGAACTCTTGGAAAGTATCCTTCTTTTTCTTTTTCACCATTCTATATATTTACTAAATATTTTATTTTTATATAGTTTTATTTATAAATAAAATTATATAAAACCCTAAATATTCTCATCGGTTTGTTTTTCTTCCATTTCCTTTTGGAGTTTTTCCTTTCTTTTCAAATATGCTCGTCTCGCATATATTTTTTTTTGCTCTGGTGTAGGGCTGTAATCACTTTTATAATTTGTTTTTTGTTGATATTCCTTAACACGTTGTTTTTGTGCTTCTTTATGCTTTTCATAATATACCTTACTACTTGCTGGTGCTGTGTATTTTTTAAGATGCTCTTTAGTTGATTGAAGTTCTTGTTGAGTGGATTGTAATTCTTCTTCTAATTTCTTTATTTTTTCATCTTTATCCATTACGATACTATATATAATAATAAATATTTATATCTTTTTTATTATATTTTCACGGCGTTTTAAATCTTCAAGGGTGTAATCATTTTCTTCTTATCGCAGTCTTTCTACCCTTTTTTGTTTGTATTTTCTTTGTTTTTCTTTTACCACCTTTGTCTGGTTGTACTAGGGGTGGTTTTACTAACCCAGAATATACATTGTATATTATGTCTGGTTCAAAACCCATATTACAATGTAAATTTCCTACACCTGCATAAAATGGTAGCTGGGCTACTGCTATCACTGTGTGTTTGTTACTGGGTCTATCATCTATTATACTCAACATTATAGGTTTTGCTGCTGCTCTAGTAGGATTTTCCAATATCTTCTTCATCGATATAAACGGTATATTAATTCTCCTACCAATTAATTTATTCAAATCGAAAAAAATTTCATCTAAATTTATATTTGATTCAATTTCACCTTTATAACCTGCTGGTTTAGTCTTATTCATTCCATTATTATTCTCATAACAACCGTATACTATCTGCCCTTCTGGAAAATTCATCTCTTGTTTTATTACGTTATAATCAAACATATACACAATTCCGTGAAGTTGAAAAAGTATAGGTTTCCCGGGTGGTTCTTCTTCGAGACAGTCTTTTATAAACTCAGATATTTTCTTATTCTCAACCATTAATACATCATGACCTTCTTTCTCTAAATCGAACATTCTTGCCTGTTCCAATTCTTTAGGGAGCTTTGTAGTTGGCTCATCTATATTCATTTTCATATCATATACTTTTTGAATATTACGTTCACTCTCCAATTTTTGTTCTGGTGTTCCTTGAATCGGAAAGACAGATCTGACATACTGATTCAATACTCTATGCAATATTGGATAGTAACGTCTGGACATTTGATCTTCAAAACCCATATAATTTTGTAAGTCTGTTGTTGTCTCTCTCTCACTCCAAGGAATACTTTTAATATTCCATTTTTTTAAATCTTGGTTGAAATTAAATGCTTCAAAGAACATATCATACATATTAGTTACTTTAGATACATCCCACTCACCGATAGGTTGGTTGAAAGGAAGGGCACTTTCGAACATACACTTCATATTAATAACATTAGATACGTTCCACTCACCAATAGGTTGGTTGAATTCCAATGCTTGACTAAACATATTACTCATATCATGCACGTTAGATACGTTCCACGCACCGATAGGTTGGTTGAAAGCAGCGGCACCTTCGAACATACACTTCATATTAATAACATTAGATACGTTCCACTCACCAATAGGTTGGTTGAATTCAACTGCTTGTCTAAACATATTACTCATATCATGCACGTTAGATACGTTCCACGCACCGATAGGTTGGTTGAAAGGATGGGCACTTTCGAACATACACTTCATATTAATAACATTAGATACGTTCCACTCACCAATAGGTTGGTTGAATTCAAATGCTTGTCTAAACATATTACTCATATCATGCACGTTAGATACGTTCCACGCACCGATAGGTTGGTTGAAAGGATGGGCACCTTCGAACATACAGTTCATATTAATAACATTAGATACGTTCCACTCACCAATAGGTTGGTTGAATTCAACTGCTTGACTAAACATATTACTCATATCACGCACGTTAGATACGTTCCACGCACCGATAGGTTGGTTGAAAGCAGCGGTACTTTGGAACATAAAGTCCATATTAGTTACTTTAGATACATTCCACGCACCGATAGATGAGTTGAAAGAAGCGGCACCAGAGAACATAGACACCATACTTTCAACATTAGATACGTTCCACGCATCGATAGGTTGGTTGAAAGAAGCGGCACTGTAGAACATCTCCTCCATATCATATACTTTAGATACGTTCCACGCACCGATAGGTTGGTTGAATTCAACTGCTTCTTGGAACATACACTTCATATTAATAACATTAGATACGTTCCACTCACCGATAGGTTGGTTGAAAACTCCTCCAAAGAACATATAACTCATATTAGTTACTTTAGATACATCCCACTCACCGATAGGTTGGTTGAATATAAATGCTTCAGAGAACATACTCTCCATATTAGTTACTTTAGATACGTTCCACGCACCGATAGGTTGGTTGAAAGATTCCATACGTTCGAACATACTATCCATATTTGTAACATTAGATACGTTCCACTTACTGATAGGTTGGTTGAAAACTCCTCCAAAGAACATATAACTCATATTAGTTACTTTAGATACATCCCACTCACCGATAGGTTGGTTGAATTCAACTGCTTCTTGGAACATATAACTCATACTAGTTACTTTAGATACGTTCCACGCACCGATAGGTTGGTTGAAAGATTCCATACCTTCGAACATACTATCCATATTTGTAACATTAGATACGTTCCACTTACTGATATCTTCATTGAATTTCTCTACATTATTCCCATAGAACAATTTTGTCATATTAGTCACTGAGCTTGTGTCCCAATCCTTGATGTGTCCGTACTTCGTAATTGCCGCCGTTGGATCCTCGAACCACTCTTTGATCGCCTGTCTAAGTGTTTCATTGTTAAATTTTGCTCCTCCTTTTTTTATTTTTAGGTTCTTAAATGTATTTCTAGTATTATTACGTTCACTTCTACGATATGAATAATTACGTTTATTCATTTATATATAATGTTCCACGAGATAATAAAATGATTTACACAATATTCCTTATTTATGATTATGTGTTTTACTGATTTCCAAATGTATTTTCACCCGAGTATCCAATATACAGAAACCCGTCTACATCTTTGTGTTCATCATACAGTTCATACACTAATGAGTTAGAACTCGGAATAGTACCATTCACAAACAAGAATATAGCCTGTTCTGATGGCAGTTTCATACGTTTTCTCAATACAAACATAAATTGACCAATTGTTAAGTCCATGGGGACTAAATATTTCGTTTTATCCAAGGTCGGTACACTTACATTATTTTTCTCATAATTCTCACAAATAATGGGAATACGCTCAGGATACTTAGTCATTATTCGAGTGGACTCTTGTGTTCTCTCTTGAAGCGTATGGTTGTTCTTGAATTTGGAACGCATATACACAAGTTGTAAGATAAATATTTAGAACTATTTACGAAAAGTCTTTCGAATAATCCATAAAATTGAATGAAAAAAATTGAAATTATTTTTACGATACAATCGATACACACAAAACTCAAACAGATTATAATGACGCAACCAATTGAAGCTATTGAACAATTCTTGAAGACCAGAACACCAGAACAATTGTCTCCCGACTATCTCCACGCAGAAATTTCCACATCATACTTTGATATTGCTTGCGAAACCATCAAGAATGTTATCGTAAATGGAGACAGAAGCGGGTGTCTCGGAGTGAGCAGCACGAGAGAACACATATTGTACCGCGCGGAAGACGGAACCATTTACGTCGTACACTTCGGATATGGTAAGTACATAGACGCATATTACTTTACACCATCAAAGATTCAGATGTATTTCGAGTACCACGATGGCGAACCACCAGAGTTTACACTTTCGGAAGAAGTTCAGGCAAACATAAAGAAGTATTCTCTATCGGAGGATGACTTCGGCGACGAACTCGGTGATAAGATGTTTTAGATAGTATATTTGGAGTAGCTAGGATAATCAAACACTATTTAGGTTCTCAAATACTATTTTGGGTTCTCAATTTATAAAAAATAATTTGTCTGAAAAAAATACCATAAATATACTTGTGAAAATATTCTGTGAATTTCATACACGAAATATTTTTGATCGATTCGAGAACCTGTTGAGAACCTACCAATATTTTTTCATATACATCTTTGAATAATTATAAAAAAAACAACGCGAAGTTGTTTCCCCGATGTTTAGTTATTCAACTACCTTCTATGCAGAACGGGTAAACTACACACTAGCATCTGTATGATGAACGTCCTTGTTTTTGTGAATTCTTTCGACGCCCGGGTGATCAGGCCGCACGCCGTCCAAAAACCTTCCAACGAGGGGTAGTTACCATACATCCGTCTTGTCATAAAGACTCAACGTCGCACTCTACACGTTCCACCGAGCACGTAGTGACCACAATTATTTACCATCTAAATGTGGAAATTAGGACCCAGAACACAACGACAACTTAATGGCGATTGCATTCAAGAATTTGAGGTGTTTCTTACGCTGGGATTTTTTAAGCGCTATTCAGGGTATGTTTAGCCATCTTTGACGCGGTTTTCATGAGTGTCTTAGCTGTTGCTCTCAATCCAACCTTCCCCATCGTCACAAATATTGAACTCTTGAGCCCCTACCGAAGGTGTCAATTCACCCCGCTCAAGATTGTAGGATATCAAGCTTCTACTCATAGAGTTTCATCGCCTATCCTTCCGTTGCCTTCGGTCATCCAGGTTTTACAGACACCGAATAAGACGATGCACACCCATATGCTCATTTTGTTCAGAACACACGTGTTCTTTATCCAGGACACACCACGAGGAGGCGAGCATTTTATGTCCCATACATATCTACAATATCTTACAAAACAAATCAATTTTTATAAGCTAATATACACTTACCTGAACACACCGACACATCGGACATTTTGCTTCCGACTTATTCGTCAATTCCTTCGCCAATACCGCGTGGTAACACCCCGAACAGAATTTGTGGCCGCACGCGGTTGTGCACACCTTCTTGTTTTGCATCGAATCCATACATATTGGGCATTTGTTGGACTGTTCCTTTATTTCCCGAATTTTTATGCGCACCTGAAACAACGATGTATTGAAATAACTAACCAATAAACTATAGCTCGCCTTGTTCAGCTCCTTCATTTCGAAATCCGCATACACACGAGTGCGCGACTCTGCCTCGAAACATCCGTTTGTTCTCAAGAACTTTATCGCATACTTCAAGAATTGCTTCTCATATTGCACAGCGGTTGGATAAACTCGGTCACAATATGGATCTTGAAGAATCGCTCTCAAGAACTCATGAAGAATCGCGTTGTATCCGATTACCTTTCCGCAGTTGCTACCGTGATGCTTAGTCGTATTACACACTTGGCACCACGTCTTGATTGCTTTTGTAATTGTTGTCATGATCAATTGTCTCTTTTGTACGTATACGAGTTTGTAAAAAAAGCATTTCAATTTTTTAAGATTTTACTATTGAAAGGTTCTCAAACTCTATTTAGGTTCTCAATTTATAAAAAATAATTTGTCTGAAAAAATATCATAAACATCCTCATGAAAATATTCTGTAAATTTCATACACGAAATATTTTTGAGCGTTTCGAGAACCTGTTGAGAACCTACCAATATTTTTTCATACAAAATTGAATGACTTTTTTACCCTGTTGATGAAATGTATTATTTGACCAATGACAACCATATATCAATTAAATGACCTGAAAGTAGGTGTAATAAAAAACCGAATAGCACCATTATGTAAGACACCCTACGTTGCCGATGCTGTAATAAACGGAGAAACCGTAATGGTTCATACACCAGCACTCGGTTGTGGTGGGTTGTGTGAACCTTCGTGTGTGATTTTAGCGAGTCCTATAGAGAAAAAACACGCAATATGTTCATACACAGCAGAATTATCTGTAGTATATGAACCAACGGACGACAAACACATCATCATCGGAACGAACCCCAACCTCGGCGAAATTATTATCGACGAATGTTTCAAAAAGAATCGTCTACCATTCCTGAGAACCAAAGAATATGGCAAAAGAACTATCATCGAGTATATACGATCGAAAAATTCGGAAAAGGAATTTATGATGTTTGAGTATTCGGGTATAGACGCCGACGATAAACCATTTGTTATGGAAATCCAGACAGTTCCTTGTTCGAATGGAAACATATCGCATTTTCCTAATGATTTCGCAAAAAAAGGGAACGATAAAAAGAGTTTGAAACAGTTGAAACAAATACAAGAACTTACCACATTCAAGCTCCGAAGTTTTTACAGAAGAATAATGTGCTATGTTATTCAAAGACGCGATACTGAATATTTCGAGCCCAATATTCACAACAAGGATTATTATGACGCGTTCTATGAAGCGAAAAGGGATGGTGTAGAAATATACGCAATCCAAATAAATTGGAATGAAATGGGTGAAGCTATTTTAGCGGGCAAAGTCATACCGATTTTATGATGGATGTTTTTAAGGAATAACTTAGCTCTCGAGATAAAAAATTGAATCAAATTTAAGTTAGGGTTAGATACGCATTAAAACGCATATTCCATAATAGCCAACAGTATGACCTCTATAACCGAATTTACTTCACAGAATCATACAGAAGAAACTGTAGTACACCCACCTGTGAAATACATCAATTGGAACGTTGAAATAATGAACGACAAACATTATTATTTTGGATTCGACTTCACTTTCTATCGCAGCCATTTTATGAAAAATCTTGTGTGTTCTTGTTGCGAACGACATCAGAAAAATAAACCATCATTAGCGGATTTTGATAATATGTTCGATGGAGTTTACGAATGTGAAAAAACCGTTCGCGATACCAAATGTGGTTGTTTCTGTCGTCAGAACAGTCGAACACTTTGTCATAACAACGCGAAAAAATACAAAATGCTGAAAGACTTGATTTTGAACGCACAATTCGAAATCAAGCGAAATACCCAGTTCGATGAATGTAAACAACCATTTTATGATAAGAATATGCCGTATTTCATATACAACGAATATGATGATACTGAACGCGATATTCGCGGCAATGTAATAAAATGGGAAATTATTTACTGTATACTGGTTCGTATTGATGATGTGGTATACGACATACAACTACGCCATTCGAGCTACGATGAGCAATACTTAGATGGGTTAGGTGTACACCCTATTAGTGGAGAGGTATACGCGGAGAGTGATATGTACAACGATTCGTTACAATTATTACAGCCAGCTACTGTCGACAAAAATCGATAAATACGCAAAAAGGAACCATATATAGAATTTAGAATATAAAATATAGCATATAGAATTAGTCACTCGTAAAAAAATTGATTTACTTTTTTTACAAACTCGTATATGCACAAACACACCAATCTATTATTGATTTCGTCAAGATGTCTTCTTCCGCATTCTGCAATACTTGTTTTCGAGCCAGAAAGTCCACCAAGGAATATACCAGCCACAATACCAAGGAAAAGCGTGGACACAATGTCGTAGTTGTTTGTCCCATCATCCTTGCAACCAAGTGCGCGGTATGTGGTGGTATGGGACACTGGGCCAGTCCAAAGTATTGCCCTCTCATCAAGCATGAAGAACGAGAAAGACAGCTCGATATACGTCTTCAAATGGAGGCCAGGGAGAAGGCCAAGAAGGTATGCACACACGATATTTCAAACAACCGCTTCGCTCTTCTTGCAGACGACGAAGAAATTCCCGTGAGACCAAAGCGTGTGTTCACTTCCTGGAGCGATGTTACGAGCGATGACGAAGATTGATACAGGTATGGAGTGTAGGTAGATGTAGCTATAATTATTTATTTCTAGTATTTTTTGTAGTAATATAACTAATTATTTTTCTGTAACAAACAACAATACCGATTCACGCTGACTATTAGTTAACAATCCCAATTTAATATTTATATTTGTTTGAGGGGGATTTTTACTATTCATTTTATCGGTCGTAATTTTTATCACTGGATTTCTTTTGTCTGAAAAATAATATAATTTCTTCCAAACTGATAAATATCTGTAAGTGCAACCTCGAGTTGTGGGTATATCGTGGTTCATATATCTTGTTATATCAACGTCCAATAATTTTATGGGGTCGTCTGTATGTGCCCACTTTGTTTCATATATTTCATACAGTGTTCTTTTTGTCAGATAAAATGATTTTATATCGGCACATAACTCCTCTGGTTGCAAACAATATGAATATGGAAGTATATTTTCTCGAATAATTTCTTCGGGAAGTTTGCTAAATATATTCATTATTTGTGATGGATTTATTATAGATAACAGGATGAGGTAATTTATGATTCAATTTTTCTATTATAAAATTCGTAGTAATTTATTTGTATAGATACTAAAAATTTATAATTCATTTTTACTATTTCAGATACTAAAAAACACAAGTGCCGAAAATATATCAAAATAGTCTTCAATAATATCACATACGCTTGGAATACAAAGGAGATGCTGAAAAACACCAATATAAACCTTCATAATCAGAATAGATGATTTGTTGGGAAATTTTAAAAATATCACATACACTTGGAATACAAAGGAGATGCTGAAAACACCATTCTAAACCTTCATAATCAGAATAGATGATTTGCTGGAGGGGAATTCACGACGAGTGTCGATGTGGTCAAGGCTGAGGTAGTAGTGCACGAATTTTGACAAACTTTATTTGTATCGAAGGAGAAAGTGAACGGATAAGGCTTGCGAATTCAGGTAAAATCTCATTTTCCATTTCATTTTCAAGTTCCCTTTTCCTTTTCGCAATTTTGTTTTTGGTACTCTTTAAGTTGTCAATTTCCGAAGCCGATGATGATTTTCTGAGTTGTTCTTTTATAGCGTTGATTCGTTTTGTTATAGCTTTTAATTGTTCATCTAACATTTTAACCTCTCCAAGTTTTTCGAGGTATAATGTCTCTAATCTTTTCATTTCATCAAATGCTTGTTTATCTTCCTCGCCAAGAACCGTACGACTCGTGAAATCAGGGGGGAAAAGATTTTTAGACCAATGTAGTCTCCCTGCTGGTCCTCCCATATCTGCTACTGACGGTACAGTATCCATTATATTCCACAACAAAAAATGGCTTCTTGCGTCTGTTAGACAACCTAGAACTCTGTCATCTGGAACAGGAACTGGAACTGGTGATGGTGCCTTTTTCTCTTTCTTCTCTGATGTTTTCGTTTTCTCTTCTTTCACTTTCTCTTCTTTCACTTTCTCTTCTTTCACTTTCTCTTCTTTCACTTTCTCTTCTTTCACTTTCTCTTCTTTCACTTTCTCTTCTTTCACTTTCTTTTCTTTCACTTTCTTTTCTTTCACTTTCTCTTCTTTCACTCTCTCTTCTTTCACTTTCTCTTCTTTCACTCTCTCTTCTTCCCCATACTCGGGAACTTCAAGAAATATTGTATCATCAACAAGAACTGCTACTGGTGTATGAAATCCATTATACTCACGGGCTATTAAACCATTACCGACCTCAAATATTTTTTTGATATTTTCTGTTTCTTCCGCAACATCGATTTCCAAATCCACAAAAACAAGATGATGGTCAGTAAGTTCATCAATAAGTCTCTTTCCAGATTCACCCGAGAAATACTCCTGCAAACGACAAACATTATCTGTTTTCCTATACCCGTATTTTACGTCTGGAACTTCATCGATCTCTCTCACTATGTGTTTTTCTTTCAATTCTTCAGGTAACCAAATGTTATCGAACTGTTTGTTGTCACTCGTATTCGTGAACATATTCTGTACCGCGTGTGTATAGTTCCTTTCTCGAAATGAAGTCCATACACCTTCTGTATAGGGTGGAAAACGTGTGCAATTCGATTGGACGTACCTGCCTCCTGGTTCAGGTGCCCATTCACAAGCAGACATATTGAAGTCTCCAAGTATAATTGTTGAACTTGGGTTATATTTTTTCAGTTGATTGATGCAACTTCCCAGATCTTCGATTTCAAATTTCGAATTCGTATTATTTCTTGTATCCTCAGGTCTCAGATGAACATTTACTAAAGTAAAATGAAAATTTCTCATGAATGTAAACCTTCCCAACGATGGTGCGTGTTTAAAACGATTCTCTTGATATGTCACATCCAATACTTGTTCGACTGAATGGCATTCGATTTTCGATCTCCTGAAAACAAACGCTTGAATATACTGACCGTTCTCTCTGGGATACATATCAACCTGCGTACCGTGTTCATTTAGTACGGTTCGATCACCAGTCCAGCATGCTTGAGGAAAATCTTCAGAGTATCCAAACCCCCAACTTTCTTCAGTTTCACTCTCCAGTTTCCTGATAAACTCAGGGAGTAAATGTTGTGCATCGAGTTCCACCTTTACATTTGATGAAGAATTTTTAAACTTCATCGGGAATTCTTGTAGAGCTACAATATCACATTTACTGTATTTAATGAATTCAGCCAACCGTTGAAACCGTTGAATCAACGCAGGAAAAAAATTGTCTTTCTTCTGAAATTCTCCAGTGCATCGTATATTCCACGACCCAATTCGAATTGTTTGAAGATTCGAATGCGCCTTCTTTGATTCCTTTTCAACCTTATATTTTTTAATTTTGTCCATAACTTCGTCTTTAACACCAAAAAGATTCCATGCACTCACAAGCACTTCTGAACCCTCAGATAAAGTTCCCATATAACCATCTGGGATTGCTGTAATAATACACACCCAAATTGTCGGGGTTATTTCACGTTCTTTGACAACCTGACAATGTTCCATCAAACCTTTCATAATAACAAGAGTCTGTCTCTCTGCAGCTTCCTTTTTATCCACGACCACGTCGGGTTCTGGTTTCCATGGAGAAATATATCCGTCGTCGAATGGGTGTATATGAGAGAACCAACTTTGAAGGAACTCAATTTGTTGATCGATCTGTTTCGACTCCAATTGTTCCGAGGCGAGTTTTTGTTGAGTTGTTGTAAGTTTTGACATAAACTTCGTCACATACGCGTTTTTCGTAGTCCAGTCCATACTTTTTATATCGCTACCTGGGGTCGCTGGAATCTTTCCACCACCTACACCAGTAGGCAGCATCTTTCCTCCCCACACAAGGTGCGAAAGCAAGATTTGTGACGTGCACCATCTGCGAACGATTTTCGGCGATGATGCGTTGGTCTCCAAAAAAAACGAAAAAGATATTCCTAAGAGAACTTTTTTTTCCATTTCATAACACATACACAAATCCATCTCCCACGATGGGCTGCGATTGCATGACCGCACACTTCCCCACTATGTTCGTCGACGACATATTCAAACAATGTGGTTTGTTCCTATGGCTCGTCCTTTATAACATCACGAAAGTGGTCTATTTGAATGCCCCACGCTTTCTCGGTGGCGAAGAAGGAGCATCGCCACACGACATCTGTGCCAGACTTATGGGGGTGGACAGCGGTAACTATCTCAGCTCATCCGGAAGAGAAATGTGCGACGAAAAGATCAGCAACGTTTGCGTCGGCAGAACCACCATCGTATTGACCGCGTTGATCACTTACATCTGTCTCTACTATCCGCCCATTCTATACAAATACTTCTTGACACTATGGAACAGCAAGAAACGCAGAGAAGCACAAGAGAAACGAAAGGCAACCGAAACCCTGAAAAAGACCGCGTTAGAGTTTTACAAACACGTGTCGATTCTCCTTACAACAAATCCACAACCATCCGCATTCAAAGACCAAGTAGATGCCTTCTTTGTTGCTCACGGTGGAAGACAAATACAAAACGAAGTATTGCTGCACGCAGAAGAGGAATTGGACGTCTCGGTCTTGCTATTATCAAACACCGGCAAGACAGATGGTGTAAATGAAAAAGAAGATTAGATACTTACATCGTAGCTACGCAGATAGGGTTGTTCTATTCGTTTAATAGGCTCAGTATCTATGGTTCATCAACATACTTTTCATCCACAATAGACAAAGTTTACCACAATATATGGAAATAATATATTCGATTCGCGTCCCCTCAAGCTTATGTGCTGACCGTCGATAGGAAAATCCTCCTCAAATCTGTTGTCAAGCAGATATTTTTCTCCAAATCTGGCAAACCTCACACACAAACCTCACAACCATGGATCTTGAAGGTATGAGAATTTGGGTAGGTTTCCTCTCGGAACCACCCGTCAAACTAAGCAGGAAGCAATACGCCAAAAACATCAAGAGGAATATCTCTAATCGAGCGTTGTTTGAAGAAAGCAAAGATATCGTCATAGGGTTCATTCGAGAAGTTGTGGGAGAGAAATCAGATGTATGGTTCGAAACCAAGTTTCAACATCTCAAACACGAAATATACGATGAGTCTGACTTCAATGACGGGAACTACGACTCGATGCACGTTTACAACGAGATGAAACAAGTATATGAAACCGCACTTATGGAGGCCCAGTCCATTATCAACCAAAGAAACACGCAAGGTTCCGTGCAAGGTTTATCGCAAGGTTCTGCGGAAGGTTTATCGCAAGGTTCTGTGCAAGGTTCTGTGCAAGGTTCTGTGCAAGGTTTATCGCAAGGTTCTGTGCAAGGTTTATCTCGAGAATCGTCCCAAGGTTTATCGCAAGGTTCTGTGCAAGGTCCCATTATTGACCTCACACAAGCCTCCACTCCTGAGATCCTTTCACAAGAGTCTTCTCAAAGCATCGTACATAATGGTCCTTCAAGAGACACGTCGAATGATTCTGGAATATCTATTTCTCAAAAAACACTGTCCATCATCGACCGTATTGCCGTTGTTCGAGAACTACAACAAATCTTTGGAGTGATCGATTTGACCATTCCTCAAGAAGACGAACCTGTGGAATCTAAACAAGATGACCCAGTTGCGGAAATCACGGAATCCTTAGAACGCTCTCACATCCTAGAAGAAAAACAGGAAGAAAAGCAAGAAGAAAAACAGGAAGAAGAAAAACAGGAAGAAGAAGAACAGGAAGAAATTACTCTTACGTGCCCCATTTGTCTGGAAGACCTTATCACTGATCCACTTTCTGAAAATTACACCGGATGTTGTATGGGAATGAGTTGTGCTCATTTATTATGTATGGGTTGCTGGAGGAAAAATAAACGCTCTGGTATTTGCCCCGTGTGTAGGCAACAGTTGGCAGTAGGTCGTAGAAGAATCTCGTGTGATTCGTTTTATTACAAATAGTAGCATATGTAGGATAAGTAGGTAGATATGTAGCAGACAGTTTTGTTGATAGTAATAATAACAATTCTCACAACAAATCGTGTGTGTAATTTTGTAGCTAATATTTGTTCGAAGATGAAAACAACAACTGGCTAGATAACTACAAAACAACCAAATAAGAAGAGTCCGGGTTCTTCAAGTAGATTTCTTTGGTCTCCCAGGGCCTCTTTTTTGGGGTGGTTCATTCAAACCTGAATTCTGTGTTCTACTATTAAGAGTGGACACAGACGATACAGATGGAGACGTCGAAGAAGAGGATGATGAAGCTACCGGTGTATGATTCAACAAACGGTTGCGTTTTTCAAGTGCAGATTTTTTTTGAATAGTTAATACTCGGATTTTTTCCTGTGACCGTTGAATCCTTGTATTGGGACTTCCTTCGTCTTCATCGTCTTCTTCGTCTTCATCTTTCTTGTGGTCTCCTCTCTCTGGTATACCAAGTTCAGCGATATAGTCTTCGTAGGGTGCTCCTACCGCTTTTAAGTGCTCCAAGAAACTGTCGCGCTGTTCGGTCCAATACTTTCTATTAGCAGTTAATAAACGGATCCTTTCCTGTGAACGTTCGATATCTACTTCTTCTTCTGCGACAGATTCTCTCTCTTCATCAACGGCTGCTGCGACAGATTCTCTCTCTTCATCAACGGCCACGGACATGAATGCTTCTTCAACGGCCGTGGACATGAATGCTTCATCAACGGCCGTGGACATGAATGCTTCATCAACGGCTGCTGCGACAGATTCTCTCTCTTCATCAACGTCCACTGATATGAATGCTTCATCAACGTCCACGGCCGTGAATGCTTCTTCGTCCACTCTAGCCTTTAGTGCGGCATTTGATCTGGCCCGGTGCTCTGCGGCCTCTCTCTCAGCGGTCGCATTTGATTGTGCCTCCGCTGCTTCGAACAGTTGACGTCTTTCAGCTTCGATTCTCTCAGCCAGGACTTTCGCTTCTTCCTCTGCGGCTGCTGAGGCTGCTGATGCTTCTTCTATCGCTGCGAATGATGCTTCTTGTGCCGCTGCTGCTTCGTCTGCTGATGTAATGGTATCCATACGTAGTTCGTTCAGATATCTGGCACACGTCGAATTATAAAAAGAATCGACCTCATCCTTGCTGGAGAGTTTCAACGCAAGACAAATAAAAGTTTTCAATTTTTGAAACACGTGGTCTCTCTTCTTTTTAATCTCGGTCTCCAGTGAATGGCATCTTTCGTCTGTATCTGATATTTCTGCCTCCACCTTCTGCCATTCCTCTCTGTATCTCTTTGCCTTTTCCCAGAACGTTGTACGCCGTCTCTTCAGCGTCTCCAGGTTGTTTAAAGTCTCAAGTATTTGTTCGTGGTCTTCCATGTCTGCGAGGGTCGGGTTTGTGATGGTGCAATTGGATGTGGTGACAACTTGTATTAAAAAAACTGGCGTTAATTTTTTCCTGTTTTGAATAATACGCAAAAAAATGGAATGACAATTACACATATGGTTATAGAGATGTGTTCAAGCACTTCTCAACCGTTGTATCCACCGAATTACTTTGTGTTGTGAAGGTCAATGAAATGAAACAGAAGTGTGGTTCTCTTAAGTGTGTTGCGTGCGAAAGATGTGTAAAAGACGAACCAGTAGTATTCGAAAAGGTGAAAGAAGAAACCACAGATGAACCCATCGTGGTAACTCTTTCACCTTCTCCATCAAGAACACGTCCTTCTCGTAACTAGGCTTTAAAAAGCAATAAGTATCTCAAACACATTATTATTTACATCATCGTAATAGCTACAATCTATGTACTCATACAGGGAACTCATAACTGGGTTCCCGGCCGACATCCATTTCAACGGAAGTGTATTGGAACGATTACGAAATGCTTCCTCTCATTCTTTTCCCCCTCATTCTTTTCCCCCTCATTCTTTTCCCCCTCATTCTTTTCCCCCTCATTCGTCTCCTTCTTTGTGTTCAAGTTCAATCCTTGCTTGTGCGTCCTCCATAAACGATTTATAATATTCGTCGAGTTCTTCCTTGGTAAAGTATTTCAACGCAACACCAATTTGTTTTTCTAAAAGGCGAAATACCTTTTCCTTATAGGTTTGCGGTTCTTCATCCGAATCCGTTATTTCTTCCTTATCTGTCTCCGCCTCCTTTCTCTCTCTCTCAAGAATAACGTTATGGTCTTCCATGTTTGCGAGTATTGGGTTTGTGATGGCGCAACTACAGTTGGGGACAACTTGTATTCAAAAAACTGGCGATGCTTTTCCTAAAAAAACAGTTTTTTAAGCTTCGAATAAGCACATGTTTCGACAACCACACACAATTTCTGAATATGGACCCTCAAACAATATACACCATCGTGCATACCGCGTTCGATGAAGTGCCACGCATTTGCATGGCGATGAATGTCAGCGAGTCTGTCTGTCAAGACAACTCATTCAGGATCACTCTGGTGGTCCTGATATTCGCATTTTTGGTGTATGTAATGCATTGGGTATACAATTACCTTGCCAAGAAGGAGGGAGATAAAAAGAGAACTAAAATCAACGAACAAGCAGCCATAACGCGTACTTCTACCGAGGAGATCAAACACTTTGCGACCGTTGTAAGCACACTGCTTCACACTGGAATTCCGAATGATATGATGGTGAAGGAAATGAAACGGAAGTTTGCTTCTCTCATGCCTGTCACACGCGAAAGACTTGGTGTCAAAGACGAACAAGTAGAAACCGAAGAAGTGAAAGAAGAAACCACAGATGAACCCATCGTGGCAACTCCACGTCAAGCTCGTTCGCGTTCTCCATCAAGAGCTCGTCGCGGTCGTAGCTAAGGGGTGTATTTACTATAATAACGAGTGTATATCATACATATAGTATTTTAGTTACTTTAATTTTATAACTACACCAGTTACTTTTCTTTAATAGCTCTACTATAATACCTACAATAGACACTCACACATTACTTATTGGAAAGCGAATGAATCAAATTACCCATCGCGGATTTCCTTGGTCTTCCAACCTTCTTTTTCGGTGGAAGTGCGTGTGAATGCTCTTGATAAGAGCCCGCAATGAACCTTCGTTGGGTGTCGTTTGATTCTTTATCTATTCTTCCTCTCTTTTTACCCGCTGCACGTGGCTTCCTTCTCGATTCTTGGCCTTGGTGTTGTAAGAAGCATTCTTTTGATTGGTTTCTGAGAGAATGACGTGTGGAAGGTGTTCCAGCGGGCTCTACTGAAGGGGTTATGGAAAGTCTTCTTATGAGTTCTGCTGGAGGGTCTTGGGAAAGTCTTCTGTTAAGTTCTGCTGTGGGTTCTCTTGACGGGTCTTGCGGAGTTCGGTCGGGTTCTCTCGACGGGTCTCGGGAAAGTCTTCTGTTAAGTTCTGCTGGAGGACCTCTCGACGGGTCTTGCGGAGTTCGTTCGGGTTCTCTCGACGGGTCTCGGGAAAGTCTTCTGTTAAGTTCTGCTGTGGGTTCTCTCGACGGGTCTTGCGGAGTTCGGTCGGGCTCTGCTGGAGGACCTCTCGACGGGTCTTGCGGAGTTCGGTCGGGCTCTGCTGGAGGACCTCTCGACGGGTCTTGCGAAGAATCGTTATTGAACACCGCGAGCTCGAGTAATCCTTCAATCGAATCTGCTGGGGGTTCTCTCGACGGGTCTTGCGAAGGTGTTCGGGCGGGTTCTGCTGGAGACGGGTCTTGCGAAGAATCGTTATTGAACAACGCGTGTTCGAGTAATCCTTGTATCGAATCTCTTCCCAAAATCACAGAGAGATTGGTGGTGATCTCTGTGAATTGTTCGAGGTCATCACGGAGTTTATGGGCAACGATGTCACAATTGTTGTGTATTGAATTCAGATTAGCGTTGATGGAATCGACATCCTTCAATATCTCTTCTTTGCGCTTTGCCATTCTCTTCATTTCGTCATCTAAGTGTTCCATCTCCTTCAACACCTCATCTTTGCGGGCTTTGTTCTCCACAAAGGTCAGTCTCAACTGACGCAGAACCGAAGAATTCATCGGTGGGTTACAAATTATGATGTGATATGAATGGCCGATTTTGATCAAAAACAAGAATCATCAGAAAATAGTACAACAGGTTCTCAATTTATAAAAAATAATTTGTCTGAAAAAAAATACCATAAACATCCTTTGTAAAATATTCTGTGAATTTCATACACGAAATATTTCGGGAGGGTTTGAGAACCATTCGAGAACCTTCCACGTGAATGTTTTATGGAAAGTTCCTTTTGGATATGAAAATCGGTCTCGATATTATAGGGAAACAACGAAATAATTTGACAACCAATTGGGAACCCAACAAATATACGCATTTTCATATTCTTCAGCTTGTTTCTTCTTCTTTTGTGCGTCTTTCTCCTCCTGGCTGTAAAAAATGTTTTCAGCCTTTATCTCGTTAAATGTAACATTAAAAGACTTCATAACATCCACACATTCTTCATAATTATAGCATACAGAAATGTTCAAACATTTAAGTTTTTCAACAAGCTTTCTTCTCAATTTCTTGTTTTCCTTATTGGTAAACATATAGTTTATTGTTTGATTTTCACCATCAACGCGCCGGGTAATGATATTCTGCCATTCGTTCATCTTCGGTAAATAGTAATTTTTATACAGCTTAAACACATCCAGTTCGAAATTATCTCTCACAGGAAATTCTATCATTTCTTTTGTGTAATTGACCGCAGTATTGTTATTTATATATGAGTTATCTGTTCCTACATCAATATGATTTATATTCACATTTACTCCACCAGATATTTCTATATTTTCGGTATTTTCTCGAAAGTATGCGGTTTCAATTTTTATTGCTCCTAAATCCATAAAAATATTTATGATTTCATTCATTTTGGATGTGAGTAATCGATATTCGTAGTTTTTGATATCTATGAATAGTTTTTCTTTAGGTAGCTTAATGTACAACTGTTTTGGCTGTGGACTGTCTTCGATTTTATATTGAAGGGATTCTACATCTGAAAATCTCTTGACCTCGAGTTTACCTGGAAAATCATTAAAATGAAGGATCCTATACCTTAATGATGGGAACAACGGACAAGCTTTCTCGAAATCCTGGTCATTTAATAAAATTAAAAAGTGGCTAATCTCGTTTCTATGCGGTAAGTCTTTCAAAAATTTACTAATCTTGGTGGTGTAAACCGAATTTTCAACGGAAGCCCGACCACCACACAAGTTCATTATATATACTTGTTATTATAAAAATAACCAAACTTCTTCTTAGACACAAATCACGCTGTAAAATTCTAATGTGATTTTTCATTTTAACCCCTTTTTAAAACTTTTTTTAAACAATATAAACACAATTATGCTCTTTATTTATACTACGATTTCATGCCACAAACAGATTATTCAAACACACTTATTTTGGAAATTAAGTGTAAAGACCCAACTGTAAAATACTCGGAAATAATATCCACAACGAACCTAAAATGTTTTAAACACCGATTGCGTAAGGAAACTGCCCAAAGGGACGCTGAATTGTGTCAAGCGATAAAAGAAAATGGTGGTATGAAAAATTGGGATTTCTCTATTTTGGAAGCATATAAAGATAGTACTTCAAAACAGGATACCAAGATAAGAGTGGAAGAATGGAGAAGTGGGAGGAGACAACTAATTACTACAATTCCAGAACAGCAAACTAAAAATAATCAAAATGAATTTTATTGTAAATATTGTGATTGTAATTATTCTTGTAAAGGGAACTATGAAAAACACTTGTTGACCCCAAAACATAAAAAGAACAAGAGCCATCATAGAAAATCGACCAGAATAGAACCATCTAAAACGTGTCAACATTGTTCACAAGAATTTTGTACCGTATTCTCATTAAAGAGACACAAACCACGTTGTAAAATTCTAAAAGAAGAAGAGAATGTTCATGAAGCAAGAATACAGTATTTGGAAAACGAACTTCAAAAATATAAAAATATTCTTAACCGATAGAACCTTCCACGCGAATGTTTTATCGATAAGGCGTTTCGGTTCAAATATAGGCTTGAAAATATACTATTTTGAAAGTTTTTTGAAATAGTATATAAACAGATATCACATAACTATACATCTATCTTGAATGCCACCTACAGACTATTCAAGGACTGTAATTTATGAAATCAAATGTAAAAATCCACAAGTTAATTTTGTTCATATCGGAGCTACAACAAATCTAAATATTGTACGTCATAGGTTTTGTAAGTTAAAAATAGAAACCACTAATCCAAAGCTTTTCCAACAAATTGTTGATAATGGAGGAGTCGCCAACTGGGAAGTCGTTGTTTTGGAGGCGTATACCGATTGCACTTCAAAAACGGAATCCAACTCACGTGTCATATATTGGCGAAATCGTATAAATAATCCAGAACCACAAACCAGAAATAACCAAAATGAATTTTATTGTAAATATTGTGATTGTAATTATAGTAATAAAGTTAACTATGAAAAACACTTATTGACTCCAAAACATAAAAAGAACAAGACCCATCACAGAAAATCGACCAGAATAGAACCATCTAAAACATGTCAACATTGTTCACAAGAATTTAGTACTGTATCGTCGTTAAGGAGACACAAACCACGTTGTAAAATTCTAAAAGAAGAAGAGAATGTTCTTGAAGCAAGAATTCAGTATTTGGAAAACGAACTTCAAAAATATAAAAATATTGTAGACCAATTATCAAGAAGGCACCAAGCCACTGATACAAATCAAAGAACTATTTGATGTAGATTCATAGAATTCCGTTTTTGATTTTTCCTATACAAAAATCTGAAACTCTCCAATCATTTCTATTCTTCCTAAATAAAAGTTTCTGGATTCCGTTTTTGATTTTTCGTAAAACAAATTATATTCCATGGATTTGAGTTTTTAAAAAATATGATTCTCATTCTATTTTTTATACAACAAATTTTTAAAATAGTCGGCTCTCTCTCTCTGGGAAATTAAAATATTTTGCGACGCCGAAAATAGGGATTTGAGACCGTATTTTGCGATTTTTCGTTGATTATTTAGGGATTTTACTACCTTTTATTAAAAAATAATATAAAAATAAAATATATATGTATATATAATGCCACCTACAGACTATTCTAAGACGGTGGTTTATGAAATCAAATGTAAAAATCCACAGGTAAAGTATTCGGAAATCGGCGCTACAACAAATTTAAAATGTGTTCGATATAGATTTCGCAAGTTAAATATGGACACAAATAATTTGAAATTGCGTCAAGAAATTACTGCAAACGGAGGGGTCGCCAACTGGGAAATCGTCGTTTTGGAGTCATATACTGAGTGTTCATCAAAGGCTGAGTCCAATTCACGAGTAGAGTATTGGGAAAATCGCAAAAAAACTAATGTAAATCGTGAACCAATCCGAACAAAAATTGAAGAAAATGAACCAATTTCGAGAAATCCGCTTGAGAATTCAACCAACAAATATACCTGTAAGATTTGTGATGGTGAATACCGTAATAAACAAAATTATGAAAATCACTTGTTGACAGCAAAACATAAAAAAAACATAAAGAGTCGTGCAAAAACATTAGAGTTACATAAAAATAGAATATGTGAACACTGTTCGACCACTTTTTCGACACATAGTTCATTAAAACGGCACCAAACACGCTGTAAGGTTTTAAATGACCATAACACGAACCTTGAATTAAGAATAGAAGAACTGCAACGTGACTTGGAACAGAAGAACAAGGAGCTTCAAAACCAGCAGGTTTGCCGGTATACAAAGAAAGGAAAAAATAATCAAGAAAGTCAGGCTGTAACAAACAATAACACTATCAACACAAACAACACGATAAATGTGAACAATACGATAATTAATAATGTGAATGTGTCGTATCGGGTTCAGCTGGGGAGTGAGACAATTGCGGATGCGTTGACGGATTCAGATAAGCAGCAAGTATTGAGTA
>Ga0233439_10001921_pt1 | contig 24605 bp, 23 predicted proteins | sample SI_123_September_6_FD_182713 | JGI IMG/M metagenome (GOLD analysis project Ga0233439, IMG submission 182713) | Seawater microbial communities from Saanich Inlet, British Columbia, Canada - SI_123_September2016_100_MG | ecosystem: Environmental > Aquatic > Marine > Inlet | place: Canada: British... | reverse complement strand
ATGATTTTTATTCAGCTTCATCCCATGGGTTTCCATCTCTGCCAGAATTACTAATAATGGGACTTCCAACTCTTCAAAAATTTTCAGGTCACTCCCTTGCAAAAGAGGTTTAAGCTTTTCATACAATCGCCAGGTGATATCCGCATCCTCCGCCGCATAATGGGTCGCGCGCTCAATATCCACTTCGTCAAACCCTATCTCTTTAGACGCTGTGCCTACCACTTCCTTATATTTTATGGTGGTGTGTCCCAAATAGTCCTGGGCCAGATCATCCATATTATGTCTGCGACCAGAAGGATTCAAAATATAAGAAGCCAGCATGGTATCAAAGGCAACACCCTGCAGATCAATCCCTTCATTCCTCAACACTATTAAATCGTATTTGATATTCTGACCGACCTTTTTAATCTTTGGATCTTCGAGCAAAGGTTTGAGTTTATTTAAAACCCAATCGAGTTGCAGTTGCTCGGGAACCCCTAAATAGCGATGGGTTAAAGGGATGTAGCAAGCCTCCCCTGCTTCACAGGAAAATGAAATTCCCACTACTTGAGCCCGAACCGGACGCAGACTTGTCGTTTCCAGATCTAACGCAAAAATTTTAGCTTTCTGTAATTTTTGGAGCCACCTCTCAAAATCGTCCTCGGTGAGAATGGTTTCGTATCGATTTTCAATCGCAGGTGAGTCCACCCTTGGTTCGGATATATCTTCCAATTCTCCGAGCATCGAGGAAAATTCAAAGTCAGAAAACAGTTTTTTCAATTCCGCATTATTAGAGGGCTTAAGCTCAAAACTCTCAAGGTTAAATTCAAGCTTCATGGAGGTATCAATCGTAACTAATTGACGGCTGAGTAAAGCCATTTCTTTATCCTGAACCAGTTTTTCCTTAAGCTTTTTCTTTTCGACTTCATCAATGCGTTCATACAGTTCATTAATGGAACCGAATTTATCTATCAACTCCGAAGCAGTTTTTGGCCCAACCCCTTTAACCCCGGGGATGTGATCGCTGGAATCACCCATCAACCCCATGACATCAATGACCTGTTCAGGAGTCACGCCAAATTTTTCCTTCACATCTTCAATGCCAAACCATTTATTTTTCATGGTATCCAGCATACGAATTTCCGGACCGACCAACTGCATCATATCCTTGTCCCCGCTGACGATGACAACCTGTAGCCCCTTCTCCGCGCCTCTTCTCGCCAGGGTTCCCATGATGTCATCAGCTTCAAAACCGGGAACCCGGACACTGTGAATATTAAAGGCTTGTACCAGAGGCTCAAAAAAGGGGAACTGCTTCGCCAAGTCCTCAGGGGGTGCCTCACGATTGGCTTTATAATCTGCATACATCTCGTGACGAAAAGTCTTTTCTTTGCTATCAAAAGCCACTGCCAGATAATCCGGCTTCTCGTCTTTCACCACTTTCTGCAACATATTAATAAATCCGTACAGGGCATTAGTGGGGAACCCCTTTGAGGTCGACAGAAATTGTCGGATTCCATAATAGGCCCGAAAAATGTAAGAAGAACCATCTATTAGATAGAGGGATTTAGGTTTAGTCATGGTTACCTTTTCAAAATTAAAAAATGATGACCAAGTATAAAGTCGCGGCTTTACCGTGTCTAATTAATTGTGTTATCATGAAGGCTTCTTTTGATAATGAACTAGTTGAATTAAAAGGGTTAAATTGGAGTCCCACTAAAATGCGCGCTCTGAAAGGTTCGCCAGAAATGCAGGATGCCCAAACACGGTTGATCGTTGAAACCGCCCGCAGAGTTCTGAGCATTGAGAGCCAGGCCGTAGCTGATTTGGAAAGCAGGATCGATTCCCAATTCGTTGATGTTGTGCGCCACCTGGACAAATGTGAGCACCTTGTTGTTACGGGAGTAGGAAAATCCGGGCTGATTGGAAAGAAAATCGCCTCCACGTTTTCAAGCATCGGGTTGCCCACCCTCTTTCTGCATGCGGCGGAAGCCAGTCACGGGGACTTGGGAATGATTTCCAAAGGGGACACTGTAATAGCAATCTCCAATAGCGGAGAAACACAGGAGGTTGTGAAGCTACTCCCTGTTTTTAATCGTATTCATTGCACACTGGTGGGGATGACTGGCAACATGAAATCTTCTCTTGCCAAACGGAGTGATTACGTTCTCGACATTAGCGTTAAAGAGGAAGCTTGCTCGAAGGACCTGGTACCCACTGCCAGCACAACATCCACCTTGGCTATGGGGGATGCTCTTGCCATGGCATTTATGGAAATTCGCGGAGTGCAGGAGGAGGATTTCGCCCTCAACCACCCTGGTGGTAGTTTAGGACGAAAACTGCTCACTCTGGTCGATGACCTCATGCATTTTGGAGAGGATATCCCTAAAGTAAAGGAAAGTGCTGACATTTATCAGGTACTCAAAGAAATATCTCAAAAAAGGTTGGGAACAACTTTGGTAGTCGGAGATCAGGATCAGCTTCTAGGCATTATTACCGATGGAGATTTAAGGCGTCTGATAGAAAACAAAAAAGATATTTCCCAAGTTCATGCAAAGGATATGATGGCCCTGACTCCCAAAACCATAGCAAAAGGTACTCTTGCGGCCAAAGCCGTTAGAATTATGCAGGATCATTCCATCACCTCTCTGGTAGTAATCAGTGATGACCAAAAAGCAGAAGGCATCATTCATCTACACGATATTCTCAAAGCGGGTGTCGTTTAACACTTACCCAGATACCTCCAAATTCATATTATGACCGGCGAAGAAATCAGAAAAAAATTCCTGCAATATTTTATGGACCACGGACACACGGTCGTATCCAGTTGTCCACTCGTGCCTAAAAATGATCCGACCCTTATGTTTACCAATGCGGGAATGGTGCAGTTTAAAGATGTATTTCTAGGGGAAGAGAAAAGAAATTACAACCGGGCTGTCTCGGTGCAAAAATGTGTTCGCGCAGGTGGGAAACACAATGATCTGGAAATGGTGGGCCGCACAGCTCGCCACCACACTTTTTTCGAAATGCTGGGCAACTTTTCGTTTGGAGATTATTTCAAAAAGGAAGCCATCCAATTTGGCTGGGAATTCTTAACCGATGTGATAGGCCTGCCTCGAGACCGTTTATACATTTCTGTCTTTAAGGATGATGAGGAGGCTTTCAACCTTTGGGTGGATGAAGTAAAAATGCCGCGCGAGCGGATATATAAAATGGGAGAAAAGGACAACTTCTGGGCGATGGGACCCACTGGCCCCTGTGGGCCTTGTTCAGAAATATTTATTGATCAGGGTAAAGCCGTAGGTTGTGGAAAACCTACTTGCGAAGTCGGTTGTGATTGCGATCGTTTTCTGGAAATCTGGAATCTGGTTTTCATGCAATACAATCGAGATGAATCCGGCAAACTCACTCCGCTTCCCAACCCATGCATTGACACGGGTATGGGTTTGGAAAGGCTGGCCGCTGTCGTTCAAGGTCGCACCACCAATTACGATACCGATCTTATGATGTCCATCATCAGTGAAGCGGCCCGTATTACCAGCAAAGAATATGGTAGGCAGAATGAGGTGGATGTATCTCTTCGCGTACTGACCGATCATGCCCGTGCCTCGGTATTTTTAATCAGTGATGGGGTCATCCCTTCAAACGAAGGAAGAGGTTATGTTTTACGCAAAATCATGCGGCGGGGTCTACGCCATGGAAAGCTTCTCGGGCAGAAAGGCCCTTTCTTTAACCGAATCACCAACAAGGTGATTGATGACTATAGGGGAGCCTATCCCGAGTTAAACAGTAATAGGGACTTCATTCAAAAAGTTGTCCTAAACGAAGAAGAAAGCTTTGGCAATACCTTGCATTATGGAACTCAACGTTTGGATGAAATCCTGGAAAAAGTGCGCAAGGAAAAACTCTCCGCAATTCCTGGAGAAGAAATCTTTAAGCTCTATGACACTTACGGGTTTCCTACAGACCTGGTAGAAGAAACCGCTAAAGATGCGGGGTTGGCCCTCGACATGGAGGGATACAACCGGGCTATGAACGAACAAAAAACCAAAGCCATGGCCTCATGGAAAGGATCGGGAGAAAAAGAAGTCGCATCCTTTTATAAGGAATTCTTGCAAAACTCCCCCCCAACCCTTTTTGAAGGCTATGGGGCTACTCAGGGAAACGGACAGGTATTAGCCATTTTAAAAAATTCGACACCCGTAGAGTCTGCCAATACAGGAGATGAAATTGAGTTTTTGACAGATAAAACTCCTTTCTATGGAGAGTCTGGAGGACAGGTTGGCGATTCGGGCCAGGCTTTTAATGATAACGTTCAACTGGAAATCCAGGACACGACAAAGCCTCTTCCCGGTTTGACAGTTCATAAAGCAAAAGTTACTCAAGGAACCCTGCAAACAAAAGGCACTCTCGTTTTGAAAGTGAACCCACAAATTCGAAGCGACACGGCACTGAACCATTCCGCCACCCACCTTTTACATGCGGCACTTAAGGAAGTCTTGGGTGGACATATCAAACAGGCCGGTTCGTTGGTCTCATCCAACCGGTTGCGATTTGACTACACCCACTTTTCAGCTTTAACCGGCAAGGAAAGAACCCGGATCGAATCTCGTGTTAATGAAAAAATTCGAGATAACATTCAGGTATCGACAAACGAAATGGATATTGATACCGCCATAAAAGAAGGTGCCATGGCCCTGTTTGGAGAAAAATATGGCGAGACAGTTCGGGTTGTGGATGTTCCCGGCTTTAGCAAAGAATTATGTGGCGGAACTCATGTTACTGCGACCGGTGATATTGGGTTGTTCCGTATCACCTCCGAGGGAGGAATCGCCTCCGGCGTTCGGCGTATCGAGGCAGTAACCGGGGCTATAGCTTATGACACCATCCGGGCTGAGCAGGAATCTTTAACGGCTATACGCGAACTTTTAAAAGCTCCTTCCCATGAAGAGATTGGAAAACTAAAAAAGTTATTGGAAAAGAACCGGCATCTGGAAAAAGAGATCTCAACTTTAAAAGAAAAAATGGTAAGTGGCAAGGAATCTGCCAACGACAATGATGTGCAAAAACTGGGTGAGATTTCATATCTGATTAAAAAGCTGGAAGATATGGATGCAAAAACTCTGCGCACATTTATCGACAATTCCAAAAATCAATTAAAGTCCGGAATTGTTGTCGTAGGTTCTGTTGCCAATGGCAAGGTCTCCCTGGCGGCGGGAGTCACAAAAGACCTGACCAATAAATACCACGCAGGAAATATCATCAAACAAATAGCGGCAATCGTAGGAGGAAGTGGCGGTGGCAGGCCGGATATGGCACAAGCGGGAGGCTCCCAGGTCGACAAACTTGATGAAGCCCTTAAAAGAGCAGAAGAGTTGATCCACTCCATCTAACACACGATTAAAAGTTCTGTAGAATTAGGCCAAAGATTCCTGTATTATTTTTTATCCATTCAATAATTAACTGAACCGGTTCAAATAAAGGATTCGACATGAGCGATATATTGGGTTCCACGGGTACCAGTTCCCCAATCAATCCCATCAGGAAAAAAGAGCTTGATGACAACTGGAAAACCGTTGCGGCTAAAGCGGTCACCGATAATGAATTCAAAAAAAGCCTGGCGGCGGACCCTATCAAAGTTCTGGAAGAACATGGGTTGAAGATAGCCTCTGAAATAAAAATTATTTTCGATGAAACGAATCAACAATATCACGCAAAAGTTTCCTCAGATATTTCAGAAGAACTGCAGGCAGAAGCCAAGTGGTGGACCTGGCGATTAAAAATGATCAAAGAATTCGGTCAAGAACTGGGACGTAAGGTGGGAAACGTGGCCGGGTTTGAGGAAGGTTGCAAGCCCGAAGTATAATCTAAATTCATGCGCCCGTAGCTCAGCTGGATAGAGTATCGGTTTCCGGTACCGAGGGTCGGAGGTTCGAATCCTCTCGGGCGTACCAATTTCCATAGGCATTCAGGAGATTCCTGAATGCCTTTTTCTATAGGACAAACCCTTAACCAATTTGAAGTTCAATGAAAAATTTTCCAGTTATATTAAAAGGGTATTTTGCGAACCAGTAATAAATTAAACCCATATTTTCAAAACATTTCATTATAAGTTGAGGCAATAGGTTTCAAACCTTATTCCCACCTGGCACCTTTTCACACTTCATTCCTCTTGCTTCGTTTTACAAATAGTGCTATTCAGGATATAGATTTTAATAAAGTAGGGTTTCTAACTTTCTGGGGAGAACGGGTCATGAAACCATTCGGTTCCAATTCTGCGTTAATATTTATTCCGCATTTCAAAATAATTTCCTTAGCCAACAAGTCCCATTTTCTCTATCTCGTAGAATCTTCATTTCCGCAAGCTCAACCCAACCCTCCTATTTTAGGAGTTGGGAAGAACTGATGGAAATTCAAGAGCTTTTTAATTCGAGTGTCAATATCCCTTCCCTTCCAGATGTCTATTATGAATTCAAGGAAGCTATGGATGACCCGGAAGGATCCTTTGATGAGATTTCAAATATCATAGCCACCGACCCGGGACTCACCGCAAGACTTTTGCGGATCGTTAATAGTGCTTACTTCGGATTTCCTTCAAAAATAGAAACCATATCACATGCTATCGGGGTAGTAGGGCTGGAGCAATTAAATAATCTGGTCATCTCAACTGTCATTATGGAACGTTTCAAGGGCATTCCTGATAGCGTGATGAATATGGACTCATTCTGGAGACACAGTATTGCTTGCGGACTGGCGGCGAAAATTATTTCTTCGCACAAAGGTGAATTCAATACGGAAAAATATTTTGTTGCCGGAATGCTCCATGATATTGGTCGGCTAATAATTGCCCTGACAACCCCCTTCAACATTCTTTCTGTATTCATGCGGTGCAAATCAGAAAACATTCCGCTACCAGATTCCGAAAAAGATATTTTAGGTTTCACTCATGCAGACGTAGGGGGTTTACTTTTAAAAAACTGGGATCTACCTGTTTTTCATCAGGAAGTGGTCGGCAATCATCACCAACCTGAAAAAAATCTCACATTTGCTAAAGAGGCTTCCATTATCCACGTAGCAGACCATATTGTTAACCATCTGGAACTGGGGGACAGTGGGGAAAGTTCATTCCCCTCTCCCATGAATAAAACTGCCTGGGATAATCTTGGGCTACCAGATGGAATTACTCTGGCAAGCCTAAGTAAAGAAATTCAAAAAAGTTTTAACGCCACGGCTCAAGTATTTTTACAGGCGGCCTGAATTTTTCTTTTGGTCCCGGCTACTCACTCTCCTCTCTCAAGGCCGTATTTAATTATTTCAAGGCCTGTCGAATTTTATTTAGAAGTAATACCAAATCCACAGGTTTATTTATGCAGGCATGAGCCCCGCGTCCCAAATAGTCTTGGTGCTGATCCACTTCAATAAATGCGGACATCATGAATACGATGGATTCCGGCAGTTTTAATTTTAAACTGGATAATAATTCTGATCCGCCCTGAGGCATGCGAACATCCAGCAAAATGCAATTTGGCTTAAATTCAACAGCCTTAATCAGTGCATCTCGGCCATTTGATGCAATTTGAACTGAAAAGCCTCGTTTGGTTAAAAACCTTGAGAGTAATTGGCAGGCTTTAATTTCATCGTCAACCACTAATATTTTTGTATTTTTCACTAGAAGTACCATCCTTGAAAGGCAGACCAGCGGCCTAACTGGCATGATATTCCAGCCATAAAGGCTCTATATTCATCACAATAAAATATTACATTGCTTCCAAATGTAAAACAACCCCCGAGAATTAGGGGCAGGCATTACACATCAAAATAATTGCCGATTTTACAAATGTTTTCCAAATATAAAATAAAGATTAATTAAAAAATTTTCGATATGAATTGTATGAAATGAATTTCGTGAGGAACGATCATGAAAATAGAAGAAACCCTGTTTGGCAAAAACGGACAAAAACCCTGGTCATTTAAAAAGAAAAAGGATCAGAAATCCTTCAAAGAACAATTGGAGGAAAGTTTGAACAGTAAAAAATCCGAACTTCAAAAACAGGCGAAAAACCATATCCTCGATATACTGATTTAGACCACAAAAATTTAGTCGGCCTCCTCTCCCAAAGATCAAGCCTATTCATATCTATTTTTTTAATATTATAAATAAAGGAATGTTATAATTAGTTGCGTTTAAATAATAGATACCAAGCCAGTATTTGGAAAACAGAAAGGGAAGGAAATGAAAAAATCAATGGGGTTAATTTCAATTATTTTTATGATTTCTTTTCTAGCCTCTTGTGCATCCAATGGGGTTGTTCTCCCCATATCCAAACCTGGGGCCGTAAAAACTTATACGGTTAACAAAGAAGGTACGGTAGAAATGCTAGGTCAGGACATGAAAACTGAACCCAAACACTGGTTATACATCCGCTGCGATCATTGGAGTGGTTGTTATATGCGTTGCCAGGGAGAAATAAAATCCTGTAAAAAGGTAGCCACGGATTCCGACTTCAAAGTGGATTATATTGTCTCTCCCAATGGCTCAAGAAAGTAGATGGATTAAAACCCCTTTTGAAATTTTATCAAAAGAGGTCTACGATTTAAGAAGTTGGTGCGCGGTGGGTTTAACAGGGAAATCCATGGTGCCAAGACAAATTCCCTGAGAAGGAGGTGATCCCATGATATCTGACAGTACCTGGGGAGCTTCCGGAGTAATTTGTTAACCTCAAGTTAACGGAAGCTCCTGTGCTGGATTGGCGCTCCGCTTGCAAAAGCGGAGCGTTTTTTTAAAGGGTTAATTTGAACCACTTTTCATAATAAGCCAGCAGATCTTTTACCGACAGAATACCCGCCACAGTTTTACCATTCCGGACTACAAGATAACGGAGTCTTTTCTCCCTCATTATAGCAATTGCCTGTGGCATGACATCTTCCTGATCAATAAAATCAATCTCAGGATTCATTATTTCTCCTACAGGGGTATTATTTGAGTCCAGATTTTTTGCCACCAATTGACGAGTAATTTCCATTTCAGTAATCATTCCTACATATTCGCTATCCTTCTTCACAAGTAGCGAACCGATCCCATACGAGTCTAATTTTTCTGCGGCTTTTCTGACTGAGGCCTCTATGGATATATCCCTTACGGCCTTTACCATGTATTCGCTCACCTGATCCATCGCAAAACTCTCCGCAAATTTATATAGAATATTATTTTATGACATTACAAAAATTAGGATCAATAATCAATGCATTAGTAATTAATATTCCTCCACTCCTTGAAATATGTTATTTTCAGCATCATTGATGATTTAAAGGAAATAAGGCAAATGTCGGGATTCAATAAACTACTTAATCCGGAAAACATATTCATAATCCAGGCTTTTCTGGTCATATTCGTGGCGCTGATCGCTGATTTTTTCCAGAAGAAAATATTTAAATCGCTGGCAGAAAAAGCCATACGCACCAAAAATAAATGGGATGATGCTCTTTTCCTATCTATTCCTCGTCCGCTAAGTATCATTATCTGGGTAACTGGCATCACGTTTGCCAGTGAAATTATTAATCAAGCAACCAAGGCTGTAATCCTGGAAGCCTTCATCCCCTTACGGGATGCCATTATTATTGCATCATTGGCCTGGTTTTTAGTTCTCACTATTCAGCAAGCTGAAAAAAGTTATCTAAACTCCGGAAAAGATATCGACCCAACAACCTTGGATGCCCTATCCAAGCTTGCCCGTATTTCTGTATTTATCACGGCTGTATTAATGATACTGCAAGCACTAGGCTTCAGCATTTCCGGTGTCCTTGCATTTGGAGGTGTCGGGGGTATAGCAGTAGGTTTTGCGGCTAAAGACCTGCTTTCAAATTTCTTTGGCGGACTCTTTATATATATGGACCGACCTTTCGCTGTGGGGGACTGGATCCGATCACCCGATCGCGAGATTGAGGGTACTGTAGAAAAAATAGGTTGGAGAGTTACTTTGATACGAACCTTCGATAAGCGTCCCTTGTATATTCCCAATGCTGTTTTTTCACAAGTCGCTGTTGAAAACCCTTCTCGCATGCAGAACCGGAGGATCAAGGAAACTTTTGGAATTCGCTATGATGACGGGGATAAGATGGAAGCAATCACGCACCAAGTTAAGGAAATGTTAATAGGTCACCCTGAAATAGATACCAATAATACCTTGATGGTCAATTTCAATAGTTTTGCTCCCTCCTCGCTGGATTTTTTCATCTATACTTTTACCAAAACAACAAATTGGCAAAAATTTCACGGCATCAAGCAGGATATACTTTTAAAGATTCTAAAAATAATTGAAGACAATGGAGCGGAAGTAGCATTCCCTACCTCTACCATCCATTTAGCAAACCCGGATATCTCGAAAATCCCATCAACCTGAGTCTTACTTTCCATGATCACTGGTAATTATAGTTCAAAATCATTTTTACTACTTTCCTTGTTCGCTTTCCTCCCGTTGCTATTTATGGGTTGCGCAAACCTGGGTCCGACAACCTTGAAAAGCGAAAGAAGCAACTATAATCTTGCAGTCCAAAGAACCAATGACGAACAACTATTACTCAACCTTGTACGTCTCAAATATCGAGACACTCCATTTTTTATGGAAGTGAGTAGTGTGGCATCCCAGTTCTCCTTGTCGACCACCGCTAACGCATCGGCGACTTTGCAGAATGGTGTAGCAGGCCTCTTTGGGTTGGGAGGAAGCCTAGGTATGACAGAAAAACCCACGGTTACCTATTCTCCTTTGCAGGGAGACAAGTTTATCCAGCGCGTGTTATCACCGCTTCCATTACAAACAATTACCCTTCTTTTTCATTCCGGCTGGAGTATAGAAAGAATCTTCCGCTTATGTTTCCAACGGATGAATCATCTGAAAAATGCTCCGGGTGCATCAGGGCCTACCCCTCGCATTGCTCCCGAATTTGAGAAATTTGCTTCTGCTGTGAAGTTATTGAGAGTCTTGCAGGCCCAAGATGCTATAAACCTTTCTTACCATGAGGCAGGTGGGGTACCTCAATTGATCCTCCAAATTAACGAGGAAGATAAAAACCGGAAGGAAGCAGAACAATTTGCCCTGGCGGTTAACGTCGAACCTGGAAAAACCCGTTATGTATTTACTTTTTCACCCTCCTTAAATGAGACAAACCAAATCCGGATCGTCACTCGTTCACTTTTAGGAGTCATGTTTTATCTTTCTCAGGCGGTAGAAGTTTCCAGCAAGGATATTTTACAGGGCAAGGTTACCAAAACAAAAACACCCAGCGGCGATGCTTTTGACTGGAAAAATGTGACTGGCGATTTATTGCGGATTCGCTCGCTTCCCGAAAAACCGGATGAAAATTCTATGCTTATATTTTATCGCGGAACCTGGTTTTATATTGACGATTCGGATTTATCATCCAAATCCACCTTCTCTCTCCTTGCCCAAATTTTTTCATTGCAAGCGGGAAAAATTCAAGACAACGCCCCTCTCCTTACGCTTCCAATAGGACAATAATATAAACCTCTGGCGTATTTTTTTTAGGTCATGTAGAAAGCTCGATCCTTTTGCTTAAAGCATTTCGCCTGCTGACCAATCTGTCCAGAAATAACTTCCCATCCAAGTGATCAATCTCGTGCTGAACGGCGCGGGCTTCATAGCCTTTCATTTGAAACACTTTTTTTTCGCCTTTTTCGTTCAAGGCCTCCAAGGTTATAGATACGGCCCGTTCGACTTTGCCCGTATAATCAGGAACCGAGAGACAACCCTCCCTACCTACATTACTCCCTTCGTAAGAAGAAATTTCAGGATTTATTAATACCAGAAATCCATGGTTGTCATGCTGAGGTTTATGGGAAATATCCACCAAAACAACTCTCTCAAACCGACCTACCTGGGGAGCCGCTATTCCAACGCATCCGGGAAACGAGCGAAAGGTTTCTTCAAGGTTCAGAATAAACTGCTTGAGGTTTTCAGAAATTTCACTGATAGGTTGAGAAACTTTTGTCAATCTTTTATCTGGGTAAACTAATAAATCCAAAAGGGCCATGACTAACCCACCATCGTATCAATGGGAGTCATATGGGCTACCACATCATTTTCGCGGGAAAATTTTTGCAGAGCTTTCTCCAAACTGTCAATCCCCTTACCGGCAACTCCTTCGATATGCATGATGTAAACGGGACTGTCCGGTTGGCCTCCCACATCCGACTCCAGATTGAGAATATTCAAACCGGCTTCGTTCAAAGCACCGGTTGCTCGGGCAACGATACCAGCTTGATCTGCACCATGAATACTAATCCGAACATCAGGTTCAATATGCTGATGTAGTTCGCCCTCTATTTCATCCAAGTGAAAAAATAATTCAAACTCATCACATACAGATTGGAGTTTTTCCTGAACAATAGATGTTTTTTCCGGAACACAGACCATGAGCATGATGGTAAAGTTACCACCCAGGCGGGTCATAGAAGTTTCTCCAAGGTTTCCATTCAAATCAAATAAAGCCTGACTGACCTTGGCAACAATTCCGTTGCGATCCTTACCTACCAGTGTTAGCATCAACCAGTTTTCCACCTCAGAATCTCCTATTGATTAATCATTCAACCATTGCTGAAACAACTCCAGGGCCTCTTTATAACGGCTCGCAATAAAGCGCCTCTCTGAAGGAGTACTTATATCTTTAAAAACAACGATATGTTTTTCGGTAATGCTTTCATTTTGAATAAATACAGAGGCCCCCTCACCGATCACATAACCAGTTCCACGGAACAGTTCATCATGGATCGCTCGGGGATTATTAGTGACCGAAAGACCATCTTTATTAATTAAAAGAGTCATATGAATTTTCTAAATGTAAAAGAAGTTAAAAGAGTATACACACCTTGAATAAGTATAGGGTTTCAATTTTACCAAGCGACAACTCTACGAATCAGCAGAGCATAAGGAATAGTGTTGATTCCTCTGGATATTCAACTGCTTTTAGGTTAATGTAAACCTTAGCTTTTTCTTGCTATTGACTTATTGAACCCGCTAGTTTTCACAATATTTCCCACCTAATATTTTATGCGAAAAATTCGAGTACTCGTTGTAGACGATGCAGTGGTTGTTAGAAAAATTGTTTCAGATACCTTATCTGGCGACCCAGATATTGAGGTCATCGCTACCGCCGCCAACGGGAGAATCGCTTTACAAAAAATACCACAGGTCAACCCCGATATCCTGACCCTGGATATTGAAATGCCGGAAATGGATGGGCTTCAAACTCTCGCGGAAGCTAGAAAAATCTATCCCAAATTACCCATCATTATGTTCAGCACGCTAACTGAACGCGGGGGAGCAAAAACATTAGAAGCTTTAGCTCTTGGGGCTACAGATTATGTCACCAAACCCGCAAATGTGGGCAGTGTATCCGTTGCCATGCAACGAATACGAGACGAGTTGATCCCCAAAATAAAAATGTTTTGTTCTAAAAGTGCGGGGATAGAAGCCCCACCAAAATCGATACCCCAACCAACGGCTAAAGTTAGCACTCCGGTAAAAAAATATCCAATCGGCAAAACTTCCTTATCTCAAAAGGCAGATATTCTTGCCATCGGAGTTTCCACCGGAGGGCCAAATGCATTGGCAGAGCTTTTCCCCACGCTTCCTGGTGACCTGCCTGTGCCAATTGTTCTGGTACAACATATGCCACCCTTTTTCACCAAGCTTCTTGCGGAAAGACTAACAGCAAAATCTCCACTGGATATTCAGGAAGGGAAAGCGGGTGAAAAACTTGTTCCAGGAAAAGCCTGGATCGCGCCGGGTGACTATCATATGGTTCTGGAAAAAAGAGCTGACGGAGTTTATCTGAGCACCAACCAAGACCCTCAAGAAAACTCCTGCCGACCTGCAGTGGACCCATTATTCCGATCCGTAGTAAAAATTTATGGGAGCAAAACCCTGTCGGTTATTTTAACAGGAATGGGACAAGATGGCCTGATAGGTTGCGAACACGTAAAGGAAGCGGGGGGCCAGGTTATCGTTCAGGATGAGGAAAGCAGTGTTGTGTGGGGAATGCCCGGCTTTGTCGCTCGAGCAGGTTTAGCGGATGAAATCCTGCCCCTGAACCAGATCGGGCAGAAAATCATTTCAAAACTGAAAGTCGGACGCTAGACAGTTCCGTTGAGTTTAAGTTGCGACAGCACCCGTAGAAACATTCACGGCTTTTTCAGAATCCAAAATTAGTAGCAACCTACCTTCCAGTTTATATACACCTAATACCAGATTTCGAACTTCTTGAGGGATAGTTTCAGGAGGACGTTCATAAACATCATCAGGCACTTCCAGCACATCTCCAATTTCATCCACCAAAAGGCTCACCACGCCATCTTTAGTTCTTACCACCACATTCATCGGTAGTTTGTCCTCAGGGCCGGGCTCCATTCCTAATCGCAATCTCAGATCAATGGCGGTAATAATTTGCCCACGAAGATTGATCAACCCACGCACTTCTGGAGGTGCCAGAGGAACTGTCGTCATTTCCTGATAACGAAAAACTTCCTGAACCTGTTCAACCTTCACCCCAAACATATGTTTGTTGATGTAAAATGTACAAAATTGTTTTTGCTCCGTCATATCAGGCCTCCTCCACTAATGCTACACTGTTTGTGTCAATCAGGAAGCTAGGGTCTGCGGATTGAACCACATTTTCTATATCAAGAAGATCCGTCACACGGTCTTGCACAACAATAGTTCCGAGCACTCCCGGTCTATTGGCCCCACGTTTCACCGTAATCGTTTCTTCCACAATATCAATGATACGCTCAACAACCAATCCTACACTTCTTCCATTTCTGGTGAAAACTATAGCCTGCATCAATTCCTTTTCAGAGTCTTCTGCAGAAGAACCTCCATTCAGAACATTTTTAAGGTAAACCAAGGGCATAATTTCTCCACGATACTGTACTACATCCTGATTACCGGACTGTTCTACATCTGAGCGTTTAAACTCTTCCAGTCGTGCGACCTCCGACAGGGGTATCGCCATGCGATCATCCGCTTCCAATCCAAAGATGAGCAGGGTTTCACGATCACCTGCAACTCCCTGGCTTGAAGAACTTTTAGAAATACTCTTTTCCTGATGTTCAGATATTACCCTGGATCTTTGGGCAAGCCCCATGACATCAAGAATCAAGGCCAACTTGCCATCGCCCATGATGGTGGCCCCGGAAAATGCCGGTATTCCCTTGAGCTGTTTACTCAATGGCTTGACCACAATTTCTTCGGTATCACTGATTCCCTCAACCACCATACCAAACTGGCGGTCATCCGCATGCAGGACAACAATATTAACCGCATCACTTTCTTCTTTCTTAGCCACCTTCAACTCATCATTGAGAGAAATCAAAGGAAGCAGGTTTCCACGCAAGCGGTAGACCGGTGCTCCCTGAATTAGCTCAATAGAATTTTTAACCTGATCCCCGTCCAGACGAACAAGTTCAAGCAGGTTTACCTGTGGGATGGCGTAACGTTCATCTGCTGTAGTGATAATCAAAGCGGGAATAATTGCCAGAGTAAGAGGAATCTTGACACGCAAGGTCGTTCCCTTACCAGGACTACTCTGGATATCTACCGATCCCCCGATTTTTTCAATATTGGTGCGAACAACATCCATCCCCACACCTCTGCCGGAAACATTCGTTACCTTTTCGGCAGTGGAAAACCCAGCCGCAAAAATGAGGTTGACCAGTTCCCGATCTCCCATCCTGTCAGCCTGTTCCTGTGTAATAACATTTTTCGAGAGGGCTATACTTTTAATTTTTTCAGGGTCAATTCCACCCCCATCATCAATAATTTCAATGTTGACCTGTCCCCCCTCATGGAAAGCGCGCAACAATAATACACCCTCTTCATCCTTACCATTTGCCAGACGTTTTTCTGGAGTTTCTATTCCATGGTCACAGGAATTCCGGACAATATGTGTAAGAGGGTCTTTGATGGCTTCAATAAGAGTTTTATCGAGTTCCGTATCTTTGCCTTCCATTTCCAAACGAATTTTTTTCCCAACAGCCATCGAAAGATCACGAACAACACGGGGGAACTTACTCCAGATATTCCCAATAGGTTGCATTCTGGTTTTCATGACACCTTCCTGCAACTCAGTAGTAACCAAATTCAAATGCTGACTGGTCGCGATAAACGAAGAGTCACTCTTGGCAGGGGCGTATTGTAATATCTGGTTTCGGGCCAGCACCAATTCTCCAACAAGATTCATCAATCGGTCCAGAATATCGACATCCACACGGATACTGGAATCCGCCACTCCCCGACCCTCTTTACGCCGGTCATCAGTGGCGCGTTTATCGCCGTGCTTAGCTACATGCTCTTCCTCGTCTTTTGAAGGAGCCTGCCTGCGATCTTTTTTATCCTCAGCCGCAACAAATTTCCTTTCTTCTTTTTTCTCTTCCACTGGCTCAGACGCTGGCTCAGGTGCAGAACCTGCAATTTCAGCGCAACCTTCATCTGTCAAAAGTTTTCCCAGATTGTTAACAAGTTGCGAGTAATCTACATCTCCTTCATTTCTGTCTTTCTCTATACAATCCAGCATATGCCGAATGGCATCTACCATCGCCAGCAAGGCACTGGTTCTTTGAGGATTTAAAGCCAGTTCACCGTCTCGAAGTTTGCCTAACAGGTTTTCTCCAACGTGGGCCACTCTTTCCAATTTATGCAACCCAATAAAGCCGCAGGTTCCCTTAATAGTATGAATGGTTCTAAAAATACTTGAGAGAATCTCTATATTGCCTGGCTCCTGTTCCAATTCAATGAGGTCTTTATCCAAACGATCCAGGTTTTCATAACTTTCGACCAGAAACTCATTGACGATAGGTTCCATATCTTCGTCAATTTCAGCAGAGGGCTTGACAGGTTCTTCCTCAGTCGCTACTTCCGGCTCTTCAACTTTATTCGTTTCTGGTACGGGTGCTGGGTCAGTACTGACTTCAGCTTTCACAGGTGCGGGCGAAGCTTCACTCCCCCCTTCATCAGTTTGCAGGCGGGTTAAGGTTTCAACCAGGCCGGAGTAATCCACATTGCCTTCATTGCCATCATTTTCGATGCAGGAAAGTATCTGCCGAATGGCATCTAACATGGACAAGAGCGCACTGGTTCGGGCAGGGTCTAGTTTCAACTCTCCATCCCGCAACTTTCCCAACAGGTTTTCACCAATATGCGCAACTGATTCCAGTTTACTGAAACCAATAAAACCACAAGTGCCTTTTATTGTATGAATAGTCCTGAAAATACTGGAGAGAATATTAGTGTCACCGGGGTTCTGCTCCAAATCAACAAGATCTTGATCTAACTGATCCAGGTTTTCGTAGCTTTCGACCAGAAACTCATTGACGATTTCACCCATCCCGTCTTCCAGGTCAGAACTATCCCCATCCTGCGCCAGATCAGGAGCAACAGGTTCTTCTTTATCTGAATCATTCATAAGTTGACCTCAATTCAACAGGCTTTTAATATCATCTAAATTCATTTTCCAGTCAGCAAGAATATTCGACTCTTTTTTTAAACTCACTTAATGCAAAAACATCTAGTGAAATACAGGAAAACTCAGGTACCCGGTTTTCTGCCAACCAGATCTCCGGATTTTGCCCCGGCAACTTTAAGCATGAAATTACCTTCCGCCATGGAAAAACTGAGTTTTTCGAGGGGCAGACCTCTGGGCAACAAGGGTTCTACATCATGACCGCGCATTATCGTTGGCAACGACATAGTCACTTTCAACTCTTCCTTTCTCATCCTAGCCACAATATCGCCAGCTAAAACATTTGCCAATTCCCCAACCACATCCCCCATATCCGGACTGTCGTAATCGATATCGAAGCCACAAAACTTGGACGCCATGGCGATAGCAGAATCTTTTGGGAGAGCAAGCATGATGATATAATTCACATCTCCCATAAAGGAAATGATCCCTACAACTCCTTCGCCCACCTTGCCATCATTATCTTCGCCTTTAAACTTGGGTTCCGCTCCAAAAATTGTGTTGAAAATCGATAATATCGAGTCCCGAGAAACATCCGTCAATACGCTCGGCATCTTCCCGTCATTAAAATCTATTGCTGACATGAACAGATCCTCTTTAATAGGGGAATCACACACCCCGTTTCATTTAGCAACCCTTTTGGGCAAAAATTATCTAACCTCAAATCATAAAATAAAACGCCCAAACCTCAGGTAACCTTTTGATTTTCCAAATGTTAAGCATTGTCATCTGCAAACATTATAAAAGCTACCTCATATTCGGTCAACGCTAAATCTCATAAAATCAATTGTTTTTTAAGGGTTTATGACATTTGAAGGAACCTTTTCATGTGGTTTTCCCCCTCTCGTTACAACTTGTCCTAATTACCCGATGTTCTTTAAAGTTAAAATTTAATTGCTTTAATTTTTTCCTCTAGCTGAACCGCATTAAAGGGTTTCACAATATACTGATTAACCCCTGCCTGTACCGCTTCCATGATTTTTTCTTTATCAGCTTCTGAGGTGACCATTATGAAGGAAACACCTTTTAAACCAGCATCTGCGCGGACTGCTTTTAAAAATTCTAGACCGGTCATGTTTGGCATATTCCAATCAGATACAATCAGGTCAAACCCGCCTTCACCCGCTTTTTTCAGCCCTGCGGCTCCATCTTCGGCCTCGGTAAGATCACTAAACCCTAATTCTTTCAAATTCTTTTTAATGATTTGTCGCATTACCGCAGAATCATCTACAACCAATACTTTTTTACCTTCATAACTCATGTCGATTATCCCTTATCACAATAAAGTTTAAAATCTCCCTCAGATTAACCGGTTAATTGTTAAGGCTGAGGTATAAACTCCGTCCAATGTTTAGGTGCATGTGTCAAGTATAGATATATACACCTTTAATGTAAAGTTTTTATTATGAATGTGTCAAGATTGTGTCAAAACAAGCTTTTTGAGACCAAACTCGGCCTTTATCGGAACTCTGCGTTCTAATATACCCTCCCCACTTCAAGTTCAGCAACCTTCTCATACAAAGTATCTCGCTCCACGGGCTTTCTGCCGGACTCGGTAATCATATTAATGATCTGATCCTTATGAAAAACCTGATCGGTAGCCGCACCGGCGGCATGGATAATCTTCTCCTCAACAACCGTCCCATCCATATCATCCGCACCAAAAGACTGGGCAAGTTGGGCGATTTTAGGTGTGATCATGATCCAGAATGCTTTCACATGTGGAAAATTATCCAGCATCAACCTTGAAACCGCTAGCGCCCTCAGATCCAATTGTCCTGGTGTGGTTTTTAAAAAATCTAATACAGTATTCTCCGGGTGAAATGCTAATGGAATAAATGTTACAAACCCGCCGGTCCGATCTTGCAATTCGCGCAGGCGCACCAAATGATCCGATCTTTCCTCCACCGTTTCCAAATGACCATATAGCATGGTGGCATTGCTTTTTAATCCAGCAAGATGGGCTATCTCATGAACTTGCAACCACTCCTCACCCGTTATCTTGTCTCCGCAAATTTTGCGACGCACTCGTTTTGCAAAAATCTCTGCACCGCCACCAGGAATCGAGCCCAAACCCGCATCCAATAAAGCTTCTAAAGTTTCTTTTATAGGGAGGTGTGCCAAACGCGAGAGATATTCCAACTCTACCGCTGTATAGGCCTGGATATGAACCAAGGGGAAGCGTTCTTTCAATCCTCTCAACAGGTCCAGATAATATTCGAATGGATAATCAGGATGAAGTCCACCAACAATATGAAACTCGCTGACCTCTCCCCGATTATATTTTTCTGCATCCGAAAAAATTTCCGCCAACGACTTCTCATAAGCGTGGGGATTATCTGCCTTGACTCCAAAGGCACAAAACTGACAACTCAGGACACAAACATTAGTCGGGTTAATATGTCGGTTATGGATAAAATAAGTTTTATTCCCATTCAATCTTTCACGCAGGAGATTGGCCATATAACCCACACCTAACAGATCATGGGTTTTCCAAAGCGTCACCCCATCTTCATAAGAAAGGCGAGTTCCCGCATTTACTTTTTCATAAATGGGTTCCAACGTTGAATCTTCAAACTCGAAAAGCATTTTTTAAAACTCCAATATTCTAAAAGTCAGGAAGTTGTGCATTATAACCTATCCATTCTCATGGACGCAAAACACACACTCCAATAGTTCTTGCACTTCGCCCCTGCTACCAGCTTCATTAGCCCAGGTTTTACCTATACAAAACTTCCTGCGGCTTTTAAGAGCAAGCTTCATGCCTAAATGTCATCAATCCCTTAACACCTAATTTTTCAATACCTATTATCATTTTCTCTAAACTTCACATTAGGTTTTGTACAACTTTCTTTGTAAAAGCCCAAAGCAAGCACAAAAATTATTTTACACTCATAAATAATCCATTACTTTTATTAAGAGTTGATTCTGAGTTTACCCAAGCCGATGTTCCAGCATATGAAGCGAATGCCATCTATACTTTTGGCGATTTTCAAAGCAGGTTAAAGCCAGGAACTTCTTGCGATGATTTTAAAGAGCAAAACTAGAAGCGGGATGAAACCTCGCTATAAAGAAAGAGGTGATTATGACGCAGTAAGAGTTTTCAGGCAACTCACGCAAAAGCCCCTACTAACGGCGGAGTACTCCTTCAAGTAAAGCCAGATAACAAGGCTTAATCAACCGGACTCCTACCTTACTCGGCATAGCGATTTTTAAATTCTTCGGCGGCCAATTTTCTACGGGCCTTTTCATCTCCCGTCATTTTTCCAAGAAACCACATATGTTCTTCACGGTTCAGGATTGAATCCAGTTCGGCCAGAACTGTTTTCGCCGCATTGGCCGTCTCCCCTCCGCGACGGATTTTGTCCTCACAGGCTTCGCGCACCTGTGGCACAAAATGGATGTAGAACCGCTCGGCCACTTCAAAGAAGCCATGCCATTGCGTGTAATCCGGAGCCATCATGGAAGCACCATGACGCGCACGCCTGCCCTCATGATGCCAGAGATAGAAATAAGTCCACTCCAACTCTTCATCAAAATTTGTCGCAGTCAGCACCCCTCCCGCTTTCATCATTTTAATGATGCTGGTGGCAGGCTTGCCAAATTTTTCATTATATAAATTAATCGCAGAGTCAAACTGCAGGTAAAAACCATTCACATAATTTTCCGCATGGCATTTCTTGCAAACCACTTTCATTTTTTTCCTTCTTTCCTCCCAGGGAACAACCTGCTCTCCCGCTTTAATCGCCTTGGCATCTATTTTCTCTGAAATCGGCGGACGCAGATTCCATGAAATTCTCGTGCCCACATCATGAGTCACCGGCAATTCTTCCGTTGCGCTCATATGGCAGGTTGCACAGGTCGGTGCGGCAGAATACTCAATACCCGCACGCCAGGGCTGAGCATCCAGACGCATATCTTCCTTGAACGCTTTAAAAGCGATACCGTGTTTAGACTCCTCATAGATTTCTTTTTGCGGATGATCCGGTCCCATATGACATTTCCCACAACTGTCCGGCTGACGGGAAACCACCAGCGAAAACCTATGCCGGGAGTGACACGCAGAGCAGGAACCTTTACTGCCATCCGGGTTAATCCTGCCTATTCCCGTGTTCGGCCAGGTTGAAGGATCGGGCCTTCCATTTTCCATAACCTTAACGACAGAACCATGGCATTGCCAGCAACCATTAATAGCCGCCGGAGACTGTCCATTCATAGAAAGACGGCCCATATTGCCTTCCACCACTTCGGCCAGAACATTATCCAAGGAACCAATAATTTTGCCCGCATCGGCATGATGGGAAGCCTGAAACTGATCGTTCTCATTGGCATGACACTTCGAGCAATCTTTAGGGGAAACCACCACAGCCACTAAAGCTCCTTCATGCTCCCAGGCATCAGCATCGGCAGGTTTCGCTTCATGGCATTCGATACACCCTACTCCCTTCATTGCGTGTTTGCTGTCTCTCCACTGCTCTACCAGAGAAGGACTGGTGACTGTATGGCAATCCACACAGTTTTTACTGGATGTTGAAACTTTTATAAAAGCCTTTTGCCCAGTACCCGCTTATTACTTTCGATGCCACCCACAATTAAAAGAGCACCCAGAAAAAACAATCCAATAACGGCGATTACTATTTTTTTAGTATTGAGAGACATTGTTCCCCACTTTCTGATTGCCTGGCCTGCCAGCCAATGTTCAAACCAAGGCTTCCCAAACTGTCAAGATCAGATAAAAGGAAAACCCCAAAAATCCGATCCAGACACTTAACTCTGCCCTGGGAAATTTATTTTCAAAAATTTTATCAATGAACGGCCAAAATATTATTATTCCCACAAAAAATATCTGGCCCACGATTCCTATATAGACATTGGTCAGTTTCAGCCAACGAAACGAAGCATAAAAATACCATTCCGGCTTGATATGTTCCGGCGTGATCAACGGATTAGCCCTGTCACCCAGCCCAGCCGGGAATATCACAGCCATCATGGTCAACAGGTATAAAATCAGTATTGCCAGAATGGCCTCTGTAAGGACGTGGTCAGGAAAAAGCGGAAAAGTTCTATGCCTCGACCTTCTCTCTCCCTCAAACTCAAACTGTGTGACTCCATTCAGACGGACGATAACGATATGAAGCACCACCAACCCTGCCAGCAAGGCGGGCAATATCACCACATGAAAAACATAAAGCCGGGTCAACGTATTCCCGGAAATTTCCGGCCCGCCCCGGATAAAATCTGCCGCAAGTGGACCCACTATCGGGGTACTTTGTGCGATTTCCGTCCCCACCACTGCCGCCCAATAAGAAAGCTGGTCATAAATGAGAGAGTAGCCGGTGAAGCCCAGGCCCAAAGTAACAAACAAGATGACCACTCCAACCATCCAGTTCAGTTCCCGAGGTTTTCGATATGCTCCAGTAAAATAAACGCGCGACATATGCAACATAACCGTCACAATCATTAACTCTGAGGCCCATTTATGCAGGCTTCTCACATACCACCCAAACGCCACCTCATCAGTAATCTTGCCCACACTGTCATAGGCCTGTTCAGGAGTTGGAACGTAATGGAACAATAAAAAAACTCCCGTGACAATTTGAATGACAAACAGGATGGCAGGTGTGCCTCCCAACGCGAACCACCAATGCTTTAAATGATTCGGGACCGGTTCGTTGGTCAGGCTTTTCATTTCCTGAACATCCACAGGAAACCGTTCCTTCACCCAATCGGTCAATTTTACGAGACTGAGTCCTTTAAACATGAACCTCATCCACAAAAATATAGACGCTCTGCCCCACTACCTCCACCTTGTAAGTGGTAAGCGGAGCAGGTGGAGGCCCCTTGACCACATTGCCTCTTTCATCAAAGTAGCCGTCATGACAGGGGCAGAAAAACAGCCTGTCACGTTCCTTCCAAAATACCTGGCAACCCAGATGCGTACATTTGGTGGAAAGGGCAATGAATTCACCACCCGTATTTACGATATTCAGTCTTTGCCCTTTAAGATCGGTGAAATTGATACTTTTTCCGGCAGGGATTCGGCGAACATCTCCCACGTATAATTTCCGGGTAGGTTTAACTTTGGAAACAGGAAGCAGAAAACGAAGAAAGTAGGAAGCCATCAGGGCAATTCCGGAAAACAGGCTGAATCCCATAAACGTATTGATGAAAAATGTGCGTCTGCTTACCAGGGAATTCCGAGTCTCCTGTTCTTCTCGCATATTATTTCCCAAAAGAGACTCCCTATTTTGAACTTATTAACCTTCAACTCTTTAAAAACCTTAACCCGTATGCATGATACGAAAAGGGACTGATCTATTCCATATTATATAAATTTCATTCAGGAAGAAAACGGCCAGCACCAACGATTCAAACCCACGATTCATCCACTAAAATTGGGTCACCAATTCAATAGGGAATAATTTTTTCACTTCACCTATCCCTATGATATAAGGTTGAGAAAAGTAACCATATAACTTGAGGTAAGCATGAAATTTAAATCCCTCCCAGTACTATCTTCAAGTTTATTTCCTATATTCCATATTTTCACCGCTTTTTTATTAATCTCTATTTTTTTCATAGAGTCGGCACACGCCATTCCCGCTTTTGCCAGACGTCACAAGCTCAGTTGCGTCACTTGCCATATCGGATTCCCCATGCTGAATGGATTTGGCGAAATGTTCGCTGGAAACGGCTACCAACTGCCCGGGGCGGACCTTTCAGATCAAATGGTCGACACAGGCGATGAAGAACTCATGCTATTAAATCACATGCCTCTTGCTATTCGTGTCGACACATTTTTTCGATCACGCAGTGACACAAAAACCAGCAATGACTTCCAGGCTCCGTTTTCGTTAAAAATACTTTCCAGCGCACCCATTAAAAAAGATATCAGTTACTACTTCTATTTCTTCGTGGATGAACGGGGAGACATAACCGGCATCGAGGACGCGTTCATCTATTTTAATGACGGTTATAAAGATGTCGATCTGGATATGCGAGTCGGCCAGTTCCAGGCCTCGGATATTTTGTTTCCTCGGGAACAGAGGTTGACCTTTCAGGATTTTACTTATGGGCACCTCTAAAAATAATGG
>Ga0233439_10001920_pt1 | contig 24619 bp, 13 predicted proteins | sample SI_123_September_6_FD_182713 | JGI IMG/M metagenome (GOLD analysis project Ga0233439, IMG submission 182713) | Seawater microbial communities from Saanich Inlet, British Columbia, Canada - SI_123_September2016_100_MG | ecosystem: Environmental > Aquatic > Marine > Inlet | place: Canada: British... | reverse complement strand
CCTAAGTCCTTTATCTCAGACATCCATGTACTAGAAAATTGTGGACTGCAATAACTACATTTTAAATTACACGCATTATTAAAGTTTACTTCCACGTAACTTGGAGTAATATCTGCTTGTGGATTTTCTACAATGACATCAAAATCTTTAGATGCCCATGGTTCTCCTGACCTGTAATGTCTATCACTTAAATCACCATTACTTTCCATCTTCCAACAGTACTGACATTCGTCGGGTTTCTTACCTTGCATCATTAACTTACGGGTTTCTTTCTTTTCGCGTGTATTATGTAATGCGGATGGATTATTCTTTAATGTCTCCACAGGTATTTCATGTAATGGCGGATGGTAACAAGAGTTGTTCAGCCCTGTTGGTAAATGTAGACTAACTTGCTTCCACTTTGCTAAACAAAAACTCGGACTAACCGTATCCAGTTTTTCTTTTGCTAATTCTGCATCTGATAAGAATTTACTCTTATGATTTGCATCGGATTCATCACCCTTGTGTGTTTGTGACATATAATTCATCTTTGTAGTTAGTATGCAATTTAAATAAATTGCGATAATTGTGTTCTAGCACATCCTGCATTTCATTGTACATGTCGCACAAACTAGACTCACTTTCCTTAGATAATTTATCTAATACATTTTTTATTTCAATCAATGAATGGTTAGGGGAATCCTCTGAATATCCTTCATCCCACCATTTATCAAATGTTTTGAACCCCAACTTCTTTAAGTTATGTAGGTATCCTTGTGAACCTTGTACGATGAATGGAGTTTTTAATATAATTGGTCTCCAAATTTTCTCAGTTGGGAAAAATGTATTTCCAGTATAATATGATTCTTGAACAATATCAATAAAAATACTATCGTAATATGGAATTAGGTTATTTTTTGCGTACGCGTTCATGTTCACGGAGGTATACTTAATCACGGGTGCATCATTTACTAATACAGGGCATTGTGTGAGGAATTCACTTTCCATTATTATATCGATGTCATAATCCATTAATAGTTTTTCCAAACCTATATTATCCCGATAATAATCATCATGTACGTTAAATCTATACAATTGTAAGGTTTTGCTAGAATGATGCTTATGGAGATATGCGTTTAGATGAAGTCGTGGTGCATTCCCCTTGCCAATAAAACTACCAAAGTGTTTACTAATAGTTTTATTAATTAATGCGTTCTTATACATTTTTATTGCGTCGTCTAATAGGTGCAGTGGTTCTATGTATTCAATGTTAATTGTTGGGTGTGTTTCCAATGAATTCGATGTCAATAATGTAACATTACCCAAATCGTAATTGCATTTAGAAGAGCATGAATCTAGTATTTTGTATAACCCCAAACTATCCACGCATGGTCCTTCCGTTAATAAATCGATAGTGATATTTTCTTGATTGCACATGGCATACGTAATCTCCATCACCACCGTATTCTCCTCCCATATTTTCGCATCGGCAGATGATACAATAATTACCATCCTTCTGATTTCCTAATTACATCAATCTCTTTTATGGTAACACCAACATTTCGCCAATTACTCATATAATGTTGTTTAAAGAATTTACTTTGTTCTTTAGTGTAATCAATGACAGGCAAGTCCAATTGTGTTATTAGTTCTTCATTAACATTGCCACCATTGCCAAACGTAAACCTATTATTATATATCTCTTTTAAATTATTGAACCATTGCACTTCTGTGTAATCCCAATCTGTTAGCATAGTCATGTATGTGCCTAATCTAGCACCATACATTGCTTGCTCACCCCAATCTACATCTGCTCCTATATTTTGCCATATAGACAAGTTATCCATATTGCGTTTATGCACACTGTTCTTAAAGTCAATTAAACTAGGCTTGGTGCCACGGTTTAAACACATCTTAACACCCTCGCGGAATCCTGCTCTCCATGCATGAAATGCACTTCCATTAGGGTAGGTTATACTGTAACAATCATGCATTGGCCAATACAATGGGTCAAAGCAAAACTCGACACACGTTTCGTCACTTCCATCACTACTCTCATGTGTTTGCATATTTTGTATGAACTCTTTAGTCCAACAACTTAGTCCACCATTGCCATACATTAGTCCATTAATATGATTCTTTGCTCTCCAACGAAACACTGCTTTCTCGTACTGCTCGTCTTTGATGTCTAATTGCAAATTGAAGAATTCGGGGTCAGGTAAGTTATCCCCATCTATTAAAATGAACCGTTCCGTTTGACTTGCTTCTGCCGCGGCTTTATGTGCGGCATCACTACCTTCAACGCCGTCTACCCTGACTGCCCACGGAACCATATTCTTTATCTTAACCCATAACTCTTCCTTCTGTGGTTCATCATAACTTAAATAAACCACATCTAAATCTGCTATGTCAATCAAATTACTCATACCTAGTTAAACTCCATCGTTGTCCACTGTTACTTATAATACTAACATCATTGCTATTACAAATTGTACCCACATCCTGTGGCGTAAGTTTTTGATACACATATTCAATCGGATACATAATCTTACCATCGACAATGGTTACATCATATCTACCAACTATATAATCTTCTTTACTTACAACAATATAATCACCATCTGAATCAGTTGGTGAGTAGAATAACGGATTTCCGTTAATATCATAATATAATCTATATTCAACGTCGATTGGGGCTGGATTGAATACTACTGATTCAAGTGCTTTGAAGAAGTTTGTCATACAATGGTTCCAATTCCTTTGCAAAATCCTTAATATAATAATGAACTGGATTTTGTTGTGTTACTGTATTGATTCTAAAGTCTAATTCTGTTAATTCCCATACTAATTGTTTCCTCCAATCATCTGCTTTTATATTATTGATACGGGATTTCATATGAACAAAACTAGGATACGTTGTAGGTAAGGTAATACGCTCTACACCAATTATAATAGATGCGATTGCATATACCACATCGGTTGTTGCGATTTCATCATTTGCCCCCTTCAACAATGACTTATAACTGCTCCAATTTTCAAAGATTTTCCTTACTAACGTGAAAAACTCCTGTGCTGTTCTACTAACTCTCCAATATGTAATTGCATTGTAAACGTCGGGCAATTCGTTAATATCAAATATCTTTCGATAATGCCTGTTATTGGAAACATTGCCTTTAAAATCCCTACACCCCGTTGAAATAACAACATCTCGGTGTCTTAACATATCCCACCAATGACTAATATCACTGGTAACAATCATGTCCGCTTCTAATTTGATTGTTTCACGGAACGGACTTGCCCAAAATGATTGCCAATCATTATTAAGTTTCCACTCAGTAGTTGCTTGGTCTCCATACGGGAATACTCTAACATAATCGAATACATCACTATTTATTTTCTTGTCTGTTAGTAAGCAAACTTTGGCATCGGGAATATTATGTTTTATACTCTTTGCAAGCACACGAGCGCATGCTATATAATCAACTGTGTTATTGTTACTAGCAACAATCAAATAACCTCGTTCCGCTTCAATTTTCATATATATCTTCCAAGTACTTCTTACCCATTACATGTAAATCTTTATCCTGTACAATTACTCTAACGTCATGTGTTCTATTACTCGTTAATTGTGGGTATACAATCTCATAAGAGTCATCTTTGACTCGTGTGATTTGATTTTCTGGCATAACAGCCATCAAGTCCCACGGAATATCATATTCATTACTGTTAACACAATGACCACTATTAATATTAAGTGCGATGCTCAGTGCGTAGTCATTACGAAAAGGATGATGCTTGAAATTATATAAATTGGCATAATGTGGGTAATTATCCTGTACCATTTTCATAGTATCAAATATACATTTTGAGATTTCAGTTTTGGTGAAATACACAACTGTCGCCCAAAACATTGGCATATTGTATAGACCAAAAAAATTTGATGATTTAAAACATTTCCCTGTTATATCAGTTGATGTTCTATGACAGAGGAAATCATTATCTAAATCAAATAACATTTTTAATTGTGAACTTGACACGATGTAATCCACATCTAATAGTAATGTTCTATTATATGGGGATAACCCATATGCCAAATGTCTCCCATAATTAAACCATTTAACTTTTTTATTATAATCAGCAAAATGCCTATAACCATGGTTCGGTTTATCAACAACTATTATTTGGTCGAAATCATGATTGAAGTCTACATTCGAATCAGTGACCAATGTTGTAGGTAATGATAAGTGACGTTTTATATTAGATGCACTTGCGTTTGCTAATTTAATATAATCAATCGTGCTGTTATTGAACGCGAACAACAAACACCCATTACTCATCGTTGTTTGCTACTCTGTTGGAATTCATGTAACCAAGCATTCATCTGCTCTTGCCAACGCTGAGTAACCTCTATCAATAAATTCTGTCTATTAACTTCTATTGGATTATTATATAAATCCTCTAGTACCATAGTATCTGTACTTACTACATTTAACATAATGATTAGGTCAGGACTAGCCTTCCACATCCCTCCGTCGAACGCAAATAACATTTTACTTTCGTATTTTTCCTTTAGTATATGTTTATTTTGGTTGTGTGCAAACCTAACTTTTGCATTTTCTACAATTTTATTCATATTATTGATTATAGACTAAAAAAGGGCGAAAGCCCTTTTTTATAACATACAATATAACCTAAATTATGATTGTGATATACTAGAACTCATTGTAGGTGTTCCCCATGTATTACTAATGTAAGTTGTACTTGGTGGACGAAGAGCAATTACAGTTGATAAACTACCATCTACTCTATCCTGTGTTAAAGCCCCTCCTAATGAATCATGTGTTGTGTCTGCTGCATCATCGCGATATTTAACTTTAATAGTAATTACACCTGAACTGTTGTCTGCTATAGTAATACTAATATAGTTAGAAGTATATGGAGAAGTGTCTGCGTACTGCTTGAAGATTAATGTTTCACTGCCTATAGAATCAGCAAAACCAAAGTTATCATTCAATACATTAGGCGTTGCACCACCACCACCAATCTTATCTGTACCAGAATAAGTCGTGCCGCCTATCGTCGCATTACCTGAACCACTCGTAATAGCAATAGTACCGATATCACCACATAAATCTGTCCACTCTAAGTTCTTATTATTTGATGTACCACCAGAACGAGAACTACTAATTCTAATCATGCCACCGCCATTAAAGAAGTATCTAGCATGGTTATTAGAACTGAAACTAACAGTATACGTTACTAAAGTTTCAGTGTACCAAGTACCTGTTCCTGTTCTAGTACCACTTGTTGTGATGTCAGCGTCATTGCTCACTGCATTAAGTCTATTAGTAACACATGTTCCTAAGTTTGCTTCCAATGTTGACTTAGCATCAATACTATTACCTGCACTTGGATTAGTAAGTGCTGTAATAGATGTTCCTTGATGATTTGCAATACTTGTTAATCTACTGAACAATGTTGTCCATTGTGTTGCTGTAATACTTGAACCTGCGCTTACTGCGCTGATTGTAGTTGATTGCCCGTAACCTTTATCCGAAGTTCCAGAACCCCAAATTGTATTAATGTTTGCTACTGAATTATCGCCACTTCCTGCCGCATTTCCTGTTGCAAAAATGTTGTAGTGGTCGTCTAATATATTATCGCCTGCTGTATATGCCATATTTTTTTCCTTTATATAGTTTAGTTTAGTAACACGTCAAGTAATCTTGGCGTTAGGTTTTTTAATTAACCTTCACTATTGCTTCTACTGTTCCTTTACCGTTACTTGTTTTATTTTCCAATGACCTACCAATAACATTAAATGCAGTCAATTCACTTGAATCTGCGACTCTCGCAAATCCGTTTCCTGCTGATACTAGTCTATCCCCTTTTTTTACTTTCCCAATCACTTTAACTGGGACTCTACCATTCATTGCAATTGGTGGATGTGTAATATCACTTCCAGCACCTGCATTCATTAAGTATGCCGCACTTGTACTTATCACACCAAATACATCATTTGATAATTCTTCAATTGCTTCTGTAATTTCATTGATTCCACCTAATTCAACAACTGTTCCTGCTTCATACACAGCATCTGCTTCAAATCGCTCTGCCAAGTCAGCGTAATTGGCTGTAGATGCGTTACCATGAAATGTTGTTGCGTAAATGTTTTGAAACTTGTTTAATGATGTACCAATATCTTTTGTATTTGCTCCTGCTGATAAAATAGAACCAGCAAATGTTGTGTTTGTGTTATTGCCATCAATTGTAATGGATGGAGTTTGTATACCACCATCATTTACCGAAAATATCAAATCTCCGTTAGATGAAACATTCGAAATAGTAACATCACTGCCAGCAACAGCAACAATACAGTCACCATTAACACCAACTGCTAAACCAGTATCATTAAGAATACTTAATGTACCACTCGTTGCATCATTTTCGTCCGAGCGTAAAAACTGTGTAGAATTAAGTAAATTAAATAAAGTCGCATTGTCCGCCTGTGTTACAGAAGCGTTAGCAACACCAGATGATAATTGAAATCCTGGCTTAATTGTTGCAAATCCTGAAATAGCAGGGCTTGGTGTGAATTCTGGGTCGTCACTAATAAATGCAACAACCAAATTCTCAATCGATAATCTAATAATAACGTGGTTTGCCGCCGCATTATCCGTAATTGTTACTGCTTCCAATCCAGTAGTACCGACACCAACCGAACTAGGTGGTCCAACTAAAGTGAATGATGAGCCATTATAAATATGCAATTGGCTATTGCCACTATCAAACCATAGGTCACCAGCAGTCAATGATGATGATGGCGCTACGCCTGCTACCTTAACACTACTGATAGGTTTAAATTCTGTACCATTGTATACATTAAGAACATTTCCCGAAGAGTCATACCAAAGTTGTCCCGCTAAAGGATTTCCTGGAGCAGTACTGTTAGAACTATTTTCTAATATTTTGACAAAATTCTCTCCTAAGAATTCACCATAACCTGCGTAGTTTCTTCCAACCACAGTAACACTACTCGTTGTATCGATTGTGCCATCTGCTACTGTTGCGAAAATACTTCCGTTTGTTTTATTAATTGTATATGCCATGTTATTCTATACCAATGTATTATTTAATGTATTTATGCTAAGTTATATTATTCTGTAAGCCATGTAATATTAATTCTTGCACTGCCTGATGTATTGCCAATAGTTGGTGTATCATTGATTAAATCAGAATTATAATAACTAATTCCAGCCTCACCTGGGTAACCATCACTATCGTATGACCCCATATATGCACCACCAAGTGCAATCGAAGAAACGCCACCGCCACCGCCTCCTCCAGAACCACCATCTCCAGTCCCACAGTTTGCACCATTACCACCATTATATGAATTAGTTAATGTGATATCACTTATGATACTTGTACTGTTTTTACCATTTGCTTGACTCGTAGATAGTTGTGCTTGATTTCCTGAGCCTGAGCCTCCTGACCCACCACCTGCAACCATGATTAATGTACCATCTTGCATCACAATCGATGATGCACCACCTCCGCCTCCGCCTGCACCAGATGACCCTTCACTTCCTGCAGTACCGCCATCTCCGCCACCTGCAAAACCTATTCCACCATTTCCACCTGGTGCTGAGGATTGGCTTCCAGTTCCATTGGCACCATTCGTTGCTATGTCATAACTAAGTACGGTAAAGGGGTCAACGTTTATAGTTGCGGATAATGATGCACCTGCACCTCCATGACTAGAAGAATGCCCACCATCTCCACCACCAGAACCACCATTGGCACCATCGAGTGTAATTGCCGCACGAAATACACCATGCGGTACAGTGATTATGCCAATGCCTGTTAGTTGTATGGTGATTGATTCTAATTCGTACAATGATGGTCGCCATGTACCATTTTCTTTAACGTACACTTCCTTACAATGTCTCCATGAACCACCATGTTTGATATGTACTTCTGAGGTGGTTCGCCAACTACCTGAATGCTTTACGTGTAATGGCATATATCAATACCTATAATGTATATCACCATCAGTTCCGCCACTAGGAGCACTCGAACTTACTGTTCTTGTACCGTAACCATTTGTCGACGCTTCGGGAGATACTGCAGAAACCTGTGAATCAACGTATTGTTTAGTTGATGCGTGTAAGGCATTGGTCGGGTCACCGTCGAGCGTTAATTTACCAGTTAATGTATCACCTGCTTTGGCAACTTTGTCTATTAATCCAGCCGTACTAGCATTAGATACATTCCCGATTTGTGTTTCAATTTCAGCAAATGAATCGTATCCTGCTCCAGCGCCACTCTTTAGAGTTGCAATTAAGTCATCTGCATATGTGTTCGCAGTTGATATTGCATCAGTTTCAGAAGTATCCACATATTGCTTGGTAGCAATACCCAAATTTGCACTTGGGTCGGCATTTACCAATGCACGTGTTGTGGTGTTATCGATTGTAATAACTGTTCCACTACTTGTACCTAGTATTAAATCTCCCACCTCTGATTGGTTTTCAATATTAACATTGCTGCCAATAACTGAAACTTTAAAATCATTGTTGATACCCACTGTCAATCCCAAATTATTCAGAATACCCAATGTTCCATTTATTGTATCATTTGCAATAGCACTTACAAAATCCGAACTACTAAATCCACCTAAAGAGGTTGCATCTCCGTGAAATTGTACATTCGAAACTGAACTAGATAATTGAATACCAGGTTTAATTGTTGTAAATCCTGTAATTTGACTTCCCAATGCCAATGTAAACATGGCATCTTTGCTTATGGTAGCAACTACTACTGAATTACCAGGTATTGCCACATCAGAATTGTAAATTTTTGTAATTATATGATTATTACCCAACGAATCTTCAACAGTTTCGACAACCATGCCTGACGTACCATCCGCCTTGGAATATGATGGACCTACTAATGTAAACTTTGTTCCGTTATAAACTTTTAATTGGTGATTTGTTGTATCGAACCATAAATCACCAATATTTGGACTAGTTGGTTCAGTTGCGCTAATATTAGCGCCTCCTAACGGTTTAAAATGTGTTCCATTGTACACACCGATAGTTTTTGATGGGATACCACTTGTGGTGTCAGCAGAGTTATTAAACCACAACTGACCTTTGATTGGATTAGTTGGTGATATTGTATTTGCATTATTTTCCAATAACTTAATAAAATTTTCTGCAAACACTTCACCATATGCTGTGACATTTTTACCAACTAATGAAATACTATATGTAGAGTCGGTTATTCCATCCTCTACTACCTTTGCTATTGTTCCATCTGTAAAATTAACTTCGTATGCCATAATAATTCTTTATGTTTCGCTTAAATTGGTTAACGTCTGTATTCTAACTGTGTAATCAATTTGAATTTGTCTGTTCAGTGATTTTTGTACTGGGTGGAAAACTACATGTGTAATTAATCTCAATTCCGTTCCACTACCATTCCATGTTTTTAATCCTAACTCATCAAATACAAATTCTCCATTCAAGTCAGTGCTATTATCAAACGCCTGTTGACCTGCTGGCTCACTATAGTCTAGTAAACAACTAACCAAAATATCAGTATATACTTTACCAGGTGTATGCACCACGGATAAGTTATTGCGGGTTGTATCAGTATTAGTTAATGAATTATCATCCACGACCTTACTAAACGTTTCATTATATAAATCTGCGTTCTGTCCCGTGGAGTTTGCAGGTAGATACGTGATAATACCAGTTGGGTCAACACTAGTACCTCCATTACCAAATGCCATTTTGTATATATAGCCATTGGTTTTGTTAGATAAACTAGATGCCATAGATTCTGAAATGTTTTCAAAATGAATTGCATTGTTCCCTTCGAAGAATATCTCATTGGTCTTTGGGTCGAACACCTTTAAAAACCCAATAATATTACTGTTATTTATTTCATCATTCATAATTTAACTTCTTTTATTTACAAACACCTCTTCGGTGTTTGGGTCAAATATTTTTATATGTCCTTCAACACTTACAGCACCTGCTTCATTCGGCGCTTTATGTTCCTTGTGTGTTTTGGAACTGCCATTGTTTTTTTTATTCTTCATTGCACTATTTATGTATTTTGAATATCCTTATGTTTTTGTTTTGATAAAGTTCGCTTGGGTAGTCACTTGGTCTTGTAATGGAATTCCATTACTAGGCGCATTGATTCCCTTCGCATACCAAATATTATCATACGTACTTGCTAATGCGTTTGTATCTGCTCCTAGTGTGGTTGAAGTTATAACGCTACCATTGACTATATTGGAAACACTCACATCACTCACTATGTCCCCTACCAAATGGCTTAATATTGATGTTCCTGCTGTTCCTCTTCGCAATCCACTAATTGTATTAGTAGCACTATCTAGTTCTCTATAAGTTATACGTTCATTATTAATCAATATAATTCCAAAAACGCCTAATTCAAGATTCGGAGATGTTAGATTCTCTGCATTATTTAAGTATATTACATCATCGGTGATTAATAACTCGGTGGTTAGCATCACGGACTCATCAACTTTATACATTGCGGAATTTCCATTCATATCTTTGAATAATCTAAATGCTAACTTGTCAGGAACAATACCACTAGTAATACTAGTAACTACAACTACATCAGTTGGATTAATTACATCACCCAATACCAATAATGAATTTGCCGAGACGATGTAATCTACGTTAGCCGTTAATACTCTACCATTTTTGGTAACCCACAAACGATTCTTTCCATATACTTCCCTTCCTAATGCAAACAAATTCACAGAAGTTTCAGACATGGTTGTTCGGTCATATATTTCCATGTCAAACCCAGCATTGTCAAACATTTCCTGAACCGTAGTAGTTACACTAGTCGGTCCGTAAAACACACTTGTTAATAAATCCAATTGTGTTGGGTCATTCCATGTAGTTATTGCTATATTCGATAATCCTGTTATTGTAATGGAAGGGGCGATGTTCAATATAGAACTATTAATCGTGTATTCTGCCATTGTAGTAATGTACACATCAACAACAGTGGATATTGCCAATGCATCGATAAATTCTATTTTCTTGATAGTCTCCACATCCACATCAGTAGTCAATACATTGCTGTCGGCATTGTCTAAATCAGAATCAGCAGTTGCAGTCGGCGTTTCCACAGTTGATGCAATTGTGTAATCCACATTTAGTACTTGTCTTATATCATTTGCGAATACTATTATTTCACTAGTAGATACCAATGAATGGTTTACATCACCTGTAGTAGGTAACACAAAGTTATTCGGGCTTGAATCAACTACATATCTAATGCCTTCAGGAGGTCGTAGTCGTAATCCATTGTGCTCTACTACTGCATTCTGCTCAGCGTTCAAAGATAAATTGATGCTTCCTAAATCATAATCTGAACCAATTGGAGTGATTACTGATGTAATTGGTAATGAGTAATCGTGTTGTAATGTTTCAAAACCCATCACAGTAACCACAACAAAATCACTTGATGTATATGTATTAATAAATGAAATAGTTGTTGTAGAATTACTAGTTGTATTAACTGAATCAGCAGTTCGCATAGTCGAATCCGCGGTTTCTGTGATGGAATCCACAGTTACTTTTCCATCTGATGTGGCAGTATATCCCGAAGTCAAGCGTGTTCCATTAACATGAATTATGATGTCATATATACTCTGTGATTCAACTGGGATTATTAACCTATTCCCGATTTCGTCTCCAATAAATGTGTTTCTGTATAATTGATTGCCGCCACCAATTTCATACGCAAGTATCTGTATTGCATCCCCGCTAAACGCAGATGAGGTTATGGTGATTGTTTTATTTCCCCAATCAGTAGTGTAATTTATACCCTTGTATAAATGAACTTTGGTGGTAGCGTTTATGACCTCGAAACTAACTAAGTGCTCTACTATTCCGCCAAAACTAAACGTTGTGGTTGTTGGAGTATAATCAAATAATTTGTATTGCGATTCGAATGAATGGCCATTATTGTCATAATCAAATCCAGGGCGAGTATTAACAGTCATACTTAACGTGTCGAATATGCTACTTGGTATCAATTCTTCTGGAGAGTGACTGCTATACAAATCAATGAAGTTTCCACCGTCTGCATCTATGTCTTCTGGTTTAGTTCCCAAGTACAAATCATTGAACGAACTATTGTACTCTGTATCAATATTTCCCTTTATACTTCCATCTTCTAGAATATCGATTATGTCAAATGGGTCAGTATCAAATGGTAGAACTGAGAAACCAGCACTATTATTAAAATCTAATGCATTTACCAAAACACCAGGATAATCTATCCCATGCATTAACATTGCCAAGTTTAACCCCGTACTATTTGCAGTAGGTACATAGAATCCCAATATTCTTTCCGAACCAGTTAATGTATCTGGGTCTACTAATATGAAGTCGTCTAAATTAAATGCTGCTTTTAAAACAGAAGGGGTTTTATGTCTGTATACAACATCTTTGTATCTCACCAATTGACCATCTACTTCCAAATCAACTGTTATGGTTGAGTCGATAGTAATTACATTAGCGCCACAGTCAACATCACCACATACCACATCACAACATGAATCAACCGTAGTTAAAATAGTAAGATTATCTTTACCCGTCCATTCAACTATTTTTCCGGAATACTCACATCTATCGTACTTTAATGTTGTTTTTAAGTTTCTAACTAATAAATTCTGCATTACTGGAACAATAACAGCACCGATACCATGTCCACCTGTAACAGTGATAGTAGGAGTAGTAATATACCCCGTACCTGGTTCATCCACCACAATGCTTATAAGTTGTCCAGAGTTATTAATTCTAGCAGATATGGTGGCTTGCGTTGTTGCGCCACCACCAGTAACAGTAACAGATGGTATTTTGGTATAACCACTTCCTGCATTTACAATAGTTGTTTTTTTAATAGATAATGCTCTATTATTGTACCAATTATCCCATGGAGTTAGTTTCCAAATATTGTAATCCGGTTGCGTAAGTCCAACCCCATCATCATCGAAATTACTTTGGTCTGAGCGTAACACTGCACCGTCATAATCAAGAATTGGATTAATATACTTGTTGAATGAATTATCATAATAAGCAGGTACATCAAAATCCGCAACATCAGTATTGTATTGGTCAGTACCTGCATACTTTAGTAAAAATTCTTTAATTTTTGTGTGATAAGGTTTGGACTCATTCAAATAATTCAATAAAAATTCTTGGTCATCTTTTTTGTACGTTGAGTATTGTTCTAAATTTCTTACCTTATACTCCACATCTACGAAACTTGTTTTGGTTAACCAATCTACTGAACCTTGTTCAGATAAAACAAAATTAAACACCGATATAAGTATCTTATTACGATGTATCAATAAGTCATCTGTTAGTAAATCTTCATTGATTGCTTTTATAACATTTCGTATTTCTTTGCCACCTGTTCCAGTATCAGCAGTATTAATGATACTATCCGATGTAAATGTATCGGCATCCAACGTTATATTATCTTGGGTAGATTTTCCACTCCACAAACTTTCATTAAACTTTATAGTTCCATCCTCTAACCCAACACGTACCCAATAACCATTTCTTGATTGGTATATTTCAAACTTTCCGTTGCTATTGCTTGTTACTTTAACGTATGCATCATTTTGCATAACCAATAATACTAACTGCGACGAGTCACTTACTACGTGTGTAGGGATTGCTATTTCTGCGTCTGTATTTTCATACCAATCAATGTACGCCCAAGCACGAGTTGTATCGTACGTCTGTATTTGAATTAATAGTAGTTTTTTTACACCATCGTTATCTACGATAACTTCATATATGCTCCAACCACCACTATTATCAGTATCGACGGACACCAAATATTTGTATCCGATATCAACGATATCTAAATTTTGATAGTTAAGTTCATTCAGGGTCTCTACTTTTAAATTCCATTTATTGGTTGACTTCCCCGGAATTACCTCTTCTGATTGAAGGTGTTTAAAACTCTTATTGGTTGCTATAATATGCTTTTTAAGAATACTATTCACTTGTGTTAAATATTCTTGCAATGCAGTAAGTCTATTATCAAACATAGACTGCCTAGGTCGATATCCAATTCCAATTTTTGTTGCTATACTTAATTTTTTATCGGGAACCGATAGTCCAATAGCATTACCACCTGAAAAACTATCCTGAAGTTTCTTATACAAGTTATCACTAAGAAAATCATTTTTATTATTTTCCTTTATCAAACTGTATTCATTAAAGATTTCATTTTCGTTATGAATGCGATTGTATGAAACATGTATTACTACACCATCAATATATTGCTGTGCATTGTAAATGCTAATTGTACTATTGCTCAAAAATGATACATAAGGAATACCACTCAGCATTGGTGTTTCAATGTATTGCTTAATTGTTGTTGTACTTAATTTCTTACTTTCATGAATTGTATCTATTCCACTAACCCAAAAATAATAATACTGAACAATGATATCAGATACATTGATATGAGAAACCGTAGTAAACGTATCAACATCAACTACACTACCTGGTCCTTTATACTGTGTAGGGTGGGTAGAACTCTTAACCCATTGATTAATATCAATGGTGCTACCAGGAAACATTGTCCCCCAATTCTGTGATGCATAATGCAGGTCTGGTTGATTACAATCCAAGAACCTTACCTTACGTGTATTCCACCATATATTACCAACATGGCTATCACCCCAAACAATACCGTTTGGTTGTATTTGGTTGTTGTATGAGGCTGGGTCAAGTGCACCAAAGTAATCAATATTTTCTTGTGCTGTACCTAATATCTTCCCATTTATCGGGTCTATGTAATCTAAATTTGTTATTGTTTGGTGTGAAAGTTTATCGAATAAAATCGCTCTATTAATCAACGAAACATCTACGCTATCCTGTTCTTCCTGTATTGATTCCCAAATACCACTATCTACATTCTTTTCCCATATAGACCATTTTTTATTCTCATTTGAATCAATCCATACTTTGGTTGTATGTGCAAGGTCTACCACCGCATTATCCAAAATACCAATCGTTGGATATCTAACAGTAGATAATTTGAAACAACTACCATTCATTTCAAAATCAGCCGTATATAATACTGAATCAGATGTTAATGACGTGTCAGAAGATACATTAACAAATGCATTATCATAAGTTCCAATAACCCGAATATGTTTACTATCCACCACACTATCAACAGTATAGTATCCATCGATTAATGAATTTATATTACTAAACACCAATTCATCGCCAATACTAAAACTGTAATCGTTGTAGAATTTAATGTCTAGTTTGTCATCACCAGACACAACAATAGAATGAATTGTTTCTGTATTTTTTGCGATATAGACATTCCAATCAGTGTTTGAATCATTTGCAACCCAAACCAATGAATCGTTCTTAAGTATTCTGACAAATGGTATTCCTGGTGCACCATTGAAGTCGGTGATGTCAAACAATGCAATATCAACATCTGCTGTTTTCACGTATCCAGCAGTAGGAAAATTCGTATCAGTTATCTTATCACTAAGTACAGGAAATATACTACTAGACGAATGCACAACTGATTGATTATAAATATCATTTACTTTAATTATCTGATGACTTATGGTTGCGTCACTTGAATTTTCAACCACTTCAATAATTGATGGATTGTTTTGCAGACGAGAACTATCCAATTCAAGTTCAATGAATATTTTATTACCACTATTACCAAACGTTGCTTCCTTGATTGCCCAATTTTCGAAGATTTCATAATCTATAACTTTCTCATTAAACTTGACATTTCGGAATACATTAGAACTGCTTGGAGTTCCTTTTCCTGCAATAAAATCTGTGTAGAAGTTAACCTGACTAACATCATCCAATGATGCCAAGAATGCCCGTGGTCTAAATCCAGTTAACCCCATTGCCAACAAATCAACATCTGATTCTAAGTTTGTGGTTTTTTTATTATAATATTCACTAATTTGACCTGCTTTAGTTGACAGGTTAGGTAATAATCCTTTGTTAATACTATTGTAATCGATTTTTTCCCATTTAGAAAAACTAAACGTTTCCGACGGTTCCAATTTCGCAATTGCACTCCAATAAGAGTTTTTAAACTTAACAATAACCCCCATTGAGTAGAAGGTATTTGCTTTCCATTCCGGCACATCATCTTGGTTGAGAATGAATCCTTGTGCATCTAATTGCCCATTCCAATCAAATGTAGTGAATCCAACTAATTTCACACGATGCTGTCTTAACCCAGTTGTTGGCTCATAAAGCAAATCATTAAATACACTGACATTATCAAGAACCATTAAGTGCTCATAACTCACCGATTTAATTCTCAAGAAGTTAATAGACTTGTCATTGACAGTCGTTATTTTAAAACTATTATCCAATCTATCGATTACATAATCATTTTCTGCTAATGGGATACCATTTTGGTCTAATATATCATTTGAATTCTTACTAATGGCATCTACAATTAATAATTCCTTATTAAATTCCAATGAAATTGCAGATGGGTTTAAATTAATAATACCTCCAACTGCCCAATCCTGTGCAGCCCACGATAAGAATTCCTCTGCCATTTTCGCCCAAGTCAACTCTATTGACTTTTCGGTAGTAATGAACGCCATTCCGCGTGATTCTAAATACGCACCATAACTTACCAAAAAGTCAATCACAATGCTCTTATTAGTAAACACATACCCATATGGAACTGATGTTACACTATCAGTGAATGTTGTCGGTAATGTGTAATCGTCCAAGACTATACCAAGGCTATCATGTACGCTTTTGTATATTTTAAAATATGGTTGGGTTCTGCTATGTCCATGCACAGAATATCCACCATCTGTTTTTTGAACAATAACGGAAGAATAATGTAATTCAGTTAATGCTTGATTTTTATGCAACAATAAGTCATAACTTTGGTCAGGTAATAACAATCCATCATTTGAACTATCAGGACTACTTTGACCTGTGTAAATTTTAAGGTATTTCTTATCAGTGAACGATGCCATTCTATAACACAATCTTACATCTAACATAGCCATTTGGTCTTTGATATCCACACAACTACAGCCGTTGTTATTGTGATAGTCTGCAATCCAATTAATATAACTATGCTTTGGTTTAATTGATGTTTGTACCTCGATATTTCTAACATCCAAGCGGTATCGAGAATCCATCAAATATTGATTAAACGTATTGTCAAACGCGTATCTGTCGCGGTCAATTGATAATGCAAAATATTGCGCTGGTTTAGTTAATGCAAGCAAACGCTGCAACGCGAATGGGTAAGAACTACTTCTTCGCCATGTGTTTTCGGTAGGACCACAATCACCAATTACCCAACTCTTTTTAAAGTCTACTTTAGAGTAATTTTTCACAAGTGAAACGAATGGGTTTAGTAACTTTCCTTCAGAATCAACTGGTATAACTTTAGTTAAACCCACGCGTTTATAACGTGTGTCAATTCTATTATTACCAGGTTCTTTAATTAACCCACTCGCCAAATCATCCCAAAGAACTAGGTTACCATTGGTGTATGGTGCAATACCATACGCATCTTCCCACCATGTTGGTTTTTCTGTAATACCTAACATTTCCCATGGAGTTGTATGTGGTGTATCTGTGTCATAATAATGCTTATAAACGGCTCGCCAATGTCCTTTGAGTGAGGTGTTGTCCAACTTACTACTACATGTACTATAATTCCATGTTAATTCATTGGTGGTTAGAAAATCCTGTGTTTTATAATCTAGTCTATTCCAACCTACCCAATTCAAGAAACTATTAGATAATATATCTGTGGTTTCTTCGTTTGTGTACTCTGTTGTGCGGAATTTACCAGGGATAACATCACTATCACGTAGTGGTATTTTACTATCTATTTTGATATTATTAAAAATTCTAGATTCAAATTCCAACATCACTTCATCGCGTATATCATTGTGTGCAACTAAAATACTACCGTCATGCCCTTGAATAACATTCACGGGTTTCGTAAACGTGTCGTCCAAAAACTTTCTAGGTTGGTACTTAGGATGCAGACCTAATTTAGTAGGAGTATTCGGCACATAAGAACCAATCGTTGTTTCAAACTCCTTTATTTCAAGATTATCACCAATTGATAATGGAACTAGAACGGTAATTGTAGGTGCATCAGTAGATATTACGTATTCACTATCTTTAACTAATATAGAGTTATTTAAATAAACAAGCAAACATTTGTTATTTGCTTTTGTGAAATCATATATGTTTATAATATTGAATGTGCTTGTACTGATTGCCGTTATTTCGTAATTTGTAATAGTTGGTGTACTAACACCTGCCAACATATCACTCTTATAGAACGGACTCGTCAAACTCTTACCTATATTGAGTGATTCCATTGCACCATCTAATATCACACTCACAGGCATTCCCTGTGTATCATTCGATGATACGTAATCCAAAATCTTAAGTTTGGTTTTTTCATATGCATTGGCATTGAAATCAATTGATTCAAATAAATCAAACTCATCACTAGATAAAAACTTAGCCATTGACACAATAGGAGAACTATTTTGAATAATAGTATCCCCGTAATTCTCAATACTGCCTAAATCGCGGGAGTTATTCGAACCGTTTATATCTCCCGATAACGCTAGTAAATTCTGTGCTAAATTCGTATAATGATGTCTGATTGTACCTAATGTCAGTGTATCACTATTTTCATTAAACGGATTGTTTTCTAAGTTTTTTGGAATATTATAGTATCCTACCTTACTATCTATATTACTTAATATTGTCACCTTAATCTTCGTGCTTGTAGGGATACTGTAATTAAATTTAATTACAGTACTGTAATCAGATACAGATACAGTGTAATTGTTTGAATTTATGAATTTATCAGCAATATAAACCTTGATTGATGGTATCTTCAATCCACTCATTGGTATTACATCCAAGACCAACGATACACCATCGTATTCAAAATTAAAAATTTGTTCCGAACTTATATCATGAACAAATGTCGTCCAACCCACCTCACTGTCAAATGAGGTTCTATTAGAATATTTTCTAATAGAACCATTACTAACGTTAGTTGTTGTTGGAGGTGTATCATGCACAAATGTATCTGTGTATAAATCATTATTGAATACAATATCACCTAAATTATCAATATTTAAAAACGTTAAGGGGAATCCAAGAACTTTATCATCGGTGCCATTACCAACCCCATAACTGAACATCTTGGTTCCATTGAATGACGACTTTTTATACACAGACGAATCTGCTAAACCTATGCCATTTGTGTCATATACATCAAACAACGGCGATTGGTTAACTGTGGTTTTTTGCTGTGACTTAATCCATTCAGAACCACTATAATGATATGAATTACCTTGCAAAGAAGCGCCATTCGTACAAACTACACTATGGTCAACGCTTACTAGAGTATCAGCAGTTGGCACCAACGATACTACTAACGCCCCATTTCCTTCTAAATCAACAAACCTAACTTCATAGATTTTATTCCTAACATCTTCGTCACTATCCTTTGCGAATATGACTCTAGCACCATCTGTTATATTGAACCTATCAATCGCAAATCCCGATGACCCATTGATATTACTAAACGCATCCACTTGATTAAAATCGATTACGGTAACAGGAGTTTTACTCTCTGTTCCAAAGTTAAATAATTTTAAATTAGCATGGAATTCAATGATTGGACGACTTGCTCTAAAATCATTATCAAATGTTGCAACGGTGTTGTTATAACTTGCTGTTTTTTCGATTACATCTTTGTGTACCCATCTATTACTTCTAGACCACGGGTTTAAATCATTACTTGCTTTATTGATAGTAATGAAATCAAGTTCAGTTGGTGAATTTAAATCACCATCAAAATTAGTTGCATCAAATGCATTGAAATCAAATGGTTCCGATTTACTTGTAGTGTATTCCTCTGGTGTGATTAAATCTAATACATTAATGAGTTTGATTGCATCCCCCACACCCTCCACATAATATTCTGTATCTTGGTATGTCGATGGGTTAACATCTCCTCTAAATATAACTTTGAGTCCATTGGTAAAAACTACACCATTGTTACTGGTGTAGTTTTTCTTACCTACTATATTGGCATCTATGTTTATTACGACATCACTGGATGAATTAATTAAATTAATAATTCCAAATTTACTCTCATCAGTTGCATCTTGGTAATACAACGTATCATGTGATGCGGATAATAACGGAATCTCCTGAAAATAACCAGATGAGTTTTTGTAAAAAGATTTATTGCTATATGTTTCACCATACAATATATCAAACTTTCTAAGATTTGATATTGTTTTTATTTTATTCAACTTAATTGTTGGGCTTATTCTGTCATAAGGAACACCATCATATGCAGACGCATCATATCCATCAGCGTCAGACGATACATATTCAATTTTATACACACTGTACCTATCTGCCTGTGTATCTATATACGTAGTGATGTCACCAGCATAAATGCCTTTATATTGCCATCCTAAGTCTGCCGAGTCGCCTGCGGTTGGGTTTAGGAAAACGATTGTTTTCCCTTCCATATCTATTACACCATCAATGTCTTTCAGTTGATTTACTGTTTTGCCATTGATGTCATCAAACCTATCAAATGTTGCTAAATCCACATCATCAATATCTGCCAAATCATAATAAAATTGCTGATTGGTTGCTGAAGGTACAGCAAATGTTATGGTGCCGTTATCTTCGCCGTTGTTAGTTACTCCAATTATATCTCTACTACTAATATTAGATGAAGAAGAGAGAGTGCCTTTTGTACCGGGTTCAGTTTGAATATAAAAATTATTCCCAGTTTGATTAACTTTGAATGTGTATTCTCCACCCCTTACCAACGTGATTGATGGGTTCACACCTTCAACACCGCTTAAACTATACGTGCTTGGTTCTTCGTTTCGTGTAACATCAAAATCATCTGTTAACAATGTTTCTGTTGCACTAACATCAACACTATTTGGTCCACTAGGTAACCAATAATATTGACTGTGGTTTACAAACTTATCAAAGTCAATTAATGGAGACCAACTATAAATTTGACTAGAAAATAAACGGTCATGCCTCGAAACGTTTGCACCTTTTGTATTTAATGCATCTAATATCTCAGGATAAGTAATTGCTTCATTTATATTCGCATTCTCATCTTTCGTTATAATTCCAGGTTCTAATTGATAATTGACTCGCTCATTGGTAGGTTCAATAATATAAACATCATCACTTTCTACTCCTTTACCAAACGTTCTACCAATAAAACCTTGTGTTTGTTTTAATTTAGGTTCTTGTGTAAGTTGGTCTAATGTGGAGTTTAGAAATTCCTTATTAGTATTGGTTTTATATATCTCAGGTAAAAGATTAACAGACCTATTTCTAGCCATACTATACTACTCCATTTAAGTTATTTGAGGTTAGTGAGGTGATAATCTTAATATTATCAACCGTAATTGCATTAACGAAAATTTCATTAGATGCAGACCTAATCTCATATAAATCACCAAACTTTTTGTTAGCATCACTCGATACCAAAACAACAGAACTTATTATGTCTCCCAACTTATCATGCAAAAAGGCAGACAATTCAGAAAAGTAAAATGTATCTCCGAAACTCCAATTTTCAATATCGAAATAATCATTAATTGTGCTTACCACATGACTCTTCACTTCACTATCACTAACAACAACATTATGCACTTTGACTACTGCTATATCTGCACGTAATTCATTGGTTGCCTTATTACCAAACAATGGTTTAAACACAACACTATTTAAAATAATGTTATCACTCACCATTTTGCTATCTTGCAATGATTGGTAAGCATTAGTTAATTCTGAAATTGTAGGGATTGATGGTTTAGTCACTGTATTAGTTGAATCCTGTATATATTTTTTATATGCAGTATGATATGCAGCAGTGACTACGTAAATATCAATGATATTTGTGAGTCCTGGATTAATACGGTTAGTTTCTGCACTGTTATGTCTGTATTGAAATTGTAGGTTTTGTCTTCCTGTTTTCAATGACATATCAGTAACTGGTACCATTTCACATGGTGCTGAGTGAGGGTATTTTTCAGTTTCACAAATGGCTACAGTGAAATCCAACTTTCTAAACTTCTGCACTTCGTCTACAAAATAAAACAATTGACCAGATGGGTAACTAAGAATATTTAATAATGGGTCAGAAGCACTAGCGAATTCATCGTTTACTATACCACTTGGTAATGGCATTTCTCTTTCTAGCATATCTGCATCAACTAATGTTTGGAAAAATACCAATTCAGTAGGTAATACAAGATTAGTGAAGAAATCTGGATTGTCCGCTATACCATCGCCATCTTCATCAGCATAACTAACCTCTACTTTAAAATCATTAACGAATCCATCTGATTCGGTTGGTTGACCAATGATGTCCAATTTGATATCTGTACTCAATGGTGCATTACTTCCTGGTTGGGTATTGGTTTTCAATACGTTGATAAAATCATTTACTACTTTTCCCGTTTTCGGGTCAAATATCTTATTATGTCCATCAAAATAAAAACGAGTTTCAATAATACTAGAAAAATAGTAATCCAAAGTCCGTGTGGTGGTGGTATATATATTATCATTTGCCGTAAATTTTATAATCCAACTGGAATCAATCCCTGTATTCGATACGTCCTGTGCATTGTCCAAACTAAACTCACCATTCTTGTCTAAGTTCGTATTCGCAATAATATACCACGTACCTGTTGTATTGTTATATCCAATGCCAAAGTCATTATACAATTCTATACGTGATAACATACTTTGCTCAAACGCCAATGGTAGGTCTGTGTTAAATACATGCACAATTTCAATTGGTACTGCCCCATTTGGTATGAAATTGGATAACGTAATAGGTCCACTTCCATCGGCATTATTACCAACACCAAAATTAGTACCTTCCAATGTAACATTATTGATACCAGTCCATAAAACCGTATTATCTGTTATCAATAATGTAGTACGTTGTTTTAATCTATTATGTTTATCGAAATAGTAAATTCCATTAATGTCCGATGGTGGAGTTGCAAACTTAACCAATGAATTTTTGACAATATACTTTCTGTTATCAGATACATATGTTCCAACAGACAAAGGAGAACCTATGATACTTTTAAAATAACCTGTAGTTTCATTTATGCTTGTTGTGCTTTGATTCCATGCTATATCAAGGGCAGATAATGAACTTCTGCTAAAAATTCCATGATACAAATGTACGGTACTACTGTTTGCTAGTTTTGGCTCAATTTGATTTCTAATTATTGACTCGATGTCATTTTTATCATCGAAACTAAAAGTGAATGAGTTACTAGATAATTCTTTAAAAATAACACCATCACTATTAAAAGTATTAACACTTGAGTACTTACCAGTTGGGTCAACTAAATCTAAATGTCTGCTCGTACCAATATTTGACCTAACTGTTGCTTTACTTTTGATAATACTACTAAACGAAGTGTACGGGAAGTTATTGTAATCTTCACCATTTACCATTCTGTTTTGTGTATAGAATCTTGCAGGTGCGTTTCGTTTAATATCTGCAATACTTTCCTTCGTGCTTGCATTGGTAACATTTTGTGTCAATGTAACAGTAAATGTTGCTGTCTCTGCACGACCGTTTCTACTAATATACGGAACCGTAATATTAATTCCAGAAACATCATTCATGTTAACAATGTACTTTTTTCCGTTACTAGTTCTTACGAATGAACGAAAAAATCCAGTTGGAATATCACCAAAAACACCGTCGCCAAAATTCATCGTGATTTGGTCATTAGTTCGACTCGTTACACTAAAATATTTTCTTTTAGATGTTTCTGTTTGTTTTGATATGGGTGCATAAATATTTTGAACTGCTTCCCACTCGTTTATTACGGTACCAGTTACATTGTTTAATTCATACAACCAAACATCATTATTATTAATCCCTTCAACATTAATGTCAACATTGCGGTTTGCAATTCTATCACTCAACGCAAAGTCTTTGTTAATTAATGTACCTTGTTTAAAGTAAAAGAAGAATCCTGTATTTGCACTTGCAAATCCTAATTTATCATTTCTGTATAAGATATTAAAATCACCATTAAGAACTGGTGATGGTTCATATACTGATGTTGTGTTTGCTGTGGTTGCACTAACAGCCTCAAAGTCCATGTTAGCACCGTTTACGGTTGCTGAAAATGGTATAACTGGCATCAAATTACTAACCAAATTTACCGTGTACTCATCTGTCTTGTTACCAAGCACATCTGCTGTTCTTCCTGGCTTTCCAACTTTTTGGCTATCAACCATCATAGCATTCATTACAGTATTAAATTGGTCTTGCCAATCAATATTTGTACTATCATTCCACCGTAGTGTTACGTTTGCCAAGTTAGCACCATTAAAGTCAGTAATATTTTCTGTCGTGCTTACTGAAGTAACCTTCAAAAATCCACTAGCATTTTCATTACGTTTTGGTGTGTATCCAACTAAATCAGCAAGTCTAACAACAC
>Ga0233439_10001917_pt1 | contig 24630 bp, 22 predicted proteins | sample SI_123_September_6_FD_182713 | JGI IMG/M metagenome (GOLD analysis project Ga0233439, IMG submission 182713) | Seawater microbial communities from Saanich Inlet, British Columbia, Canada - SI_123_September2016_100_MG | ecosystem: Environmental > Aquatic > Marine > Inlet | place: Canada: British... | reverse complement strand
CCCAGGTACAGGAATGGCGGATGCCGCGAAATCTGCCGCCGCCCGCCTTGATGTGGGCCGCCAGAACAGGGGCCACGTCATCGCCCAGACACAGGTCCGCATGGCCGACGATGCCGGCGGCAACCCGTGCTGTGCCGTATTCGCCGCCGGCGCTCATGGCGGCAATGCCGTTGACGAATTCCGTCTCGCCAATCATGCGCATGGGCACCGGGCCGTCCGTCTTAATCATCGAACCGCATTCAATGAACACGGTGGAGACGATGTTATGGCCGCAATTCAGGTCTTCCAGAATTTCGTCCAGCAGATAGCGGTGCGCCACCCGTTCGTGCTTGAATTCCCAAAGATGGTGGTGCGGATCACAGATCGGTAAATCCGGCTCCAGCGTTTCTTCCACCACTTGCGCCAGCCATTCGGCATTTGTTGGTTTCGTTGCCATCGTAATTCTCCTCCCAAGAGCAATTCAGCCACCAATGTTTGGCTGTTCCGGGGACGAGGTCAAGAGATTTGGCGACAGGGTTATTTGTTTTAAGCTAAATTGCGGCGACTGAACGCGGACGGAAAGCCCATGCCTGACAATGATACGCTGATCGATGCCATCACCAATCTGCTGTCCCCATTGCTGAATGCGATGGAGGCGCTCAGCTATGTGGCACGCCATTTGCACCCACCGGAACTGACGGCGCTGGTGGCCAGTGTGGGGGAGGTTGACCCACCCTTGCGCCAGGGGTTGGCGGAATTTCGCAATCTTGAGTGGCCCGAGCATCTGGCAGGCTTTGCCGAGCGGATGATAACGGCGGGCGATGCGGTCTGCCTTGGCTTCGACGGTTTGCGGGCCGCAGCCCAGATGCCGGATGGTACTTTCGAGGCCTATCGCGGCATTCGCCAGAACGCCAAGGCCTTTGCCGCCCTTTACCCCATCGCCACCACCTTGCCGCCCATAAATCGTTTTTTTCTGGATGATGCCGGGCGGGCGGATGAGGCGTTGGTTTCAAGGCTGGCCATGGTTGATGCGGCCCGGGAAAATGTCGGCGTCATCCATATCAAAAACGACAAAAATCGGGATGGGGAACCCGGCAACCCCCGCGGCGGTTTTTCCATGTATGTGCCGGAATATTACGACCCTGATGTTGCCTGCCCCCTGATCATGGCCCTGCACGGGGGCAGCGGCCATGGCCGGGACTTCCTGTGGTCCTGGTTGCGCGATGCCCGCAGCCGGGGGGCCATTGTCATCACCCCAACCTCAATTGAAGGCACCTGGTCATTGATGGAGCCGGAAGCTGACCATGAGAACATCGCGCGCATTCTGGCCTTTGCCCAGGAACAATGGAACATCGATCCGGCCCATCTGCTGCTGACCGGGATGAGTGACGGCGGCACCTTCAGCTATATTTCGGGCCTGCAAAGCACATCGCCCTTCACCCATCTGGCGCCCATATCCGCCTCGTTCCATCCCATGTTGTTGGAAATGATGGACGCGGACCGGATCAGGGACCTACCCATCTATCTGACCCACGGCGCGCAGGATTGGATGTTTCCCATTGATATCGCCCGCAATGCCCAACAGGCCCTGACGGCTGCGGGGGCAAAATTGCAGTATCGGGAAATTGCCGATCTGTCCCATACCTATCCTAGCGATGAAAATCCGCGCATTTTGGATTGGCTATTCGCCAGTCCACTCGGCGCTCCATCCACTAACGGCTAGCGCGACGCAGCGTCTTCCGTTAACATTTTCCATATTCAGACAAACAACCAAAGATATGGGGAGATGGGAAAATGGCAGACGCACAAAAAGGCGCGTGTTTTTGTGGCGCGGTAGAATTTGAAGTTTCCGGTGAGCCGGCGGCAATGGGCTATTGCCACTGCGTTGATTGTTCAACCTGGGCCGCAGCCCCGATCAATTCGTTCAGCCTGTTCCCACTGGGCAGTGTGACGGTCACCAAAGGCGAAGACAACATCGGCAGCTTTTCCAAACACCCGAATTCAGAGCGCAAATTCTGCAAAACCTGCGGCGGACATTTATTCTCCGACCACCCGCCCATGGGTCTGGTGGATGTCTATGCCAACGTGATGCCCGGTTTCAAACATGAACCGGCCCTGCATGTGCATTATCAAAACAAGTCCGTTTCCGTGAACGACGGCCTGCCCAAGTTCAAAGACATGCCCGCAGACTTCGGCGGCTCCGGCGATACACTGCCTGATTAAACCAAGACCGGCTACACCAGTATAATTGGGTGAATGCGTTTCGATGTAGAGAAGCAGGCATTCAAAGGGGTCCTATCGAATTACTCTGATCCTTTTGTTTTGATGGTGTTGGTGCGGCCTGCCATGCTCATGTCTTCTTGCAGAAATACAGCGCGATATAGGGCGGCATGTTGTTGTGAGGCTCGCCGCTCCCCGCCGTTTCAGTGTTTTTGCCCATTCGGACGGCTAGATTGTCATTTGCAACTCGCTTTTTGGGAATGAAAGTACCTTCTTTCCCCAGAATATCTGTACCAAAGATATTGGAAGGGGCCGGATGGGTATGCTTCGGCATCTCATCGAGCGTCAGTTTGTGCGTTTCCTCGCCTCCCACTGCTTTGGTCTTATCATCCTGAAACGTCGGATAGCTATCGAGTGGTTTCCCGTTCATATCGGCATTGCTATGGTTTCCTGCTCCAATGACGAAACGGCCTGAAGCGGGCTTGAAAAGTTGCCATCCTGGCGGGCATGCGCCGGCATTAACTGTATCAGCTTGAGCGGACCTATCTTCAGATCGGTCAAAAGCGACGACAGCCCCATGCAACAGGTCCTCGAGGTGAAATTGGGATGGGTCGCCGTTTTTACCTCGAGGACCTGCCTCACCTTGGGGGCCAGTAGGGCCTTCAGGTCCCGGAGGCCCCTCAACGGATGCGGACTGAATGCGCTTATCGACAAACCCTTCTAGCCAGTTCAACGCACCCACAGTGCCGATCACCGCTGCCACGACAACGCCGAGTACAAAGGCGATAAAGCTGCGTTCCCATAACTTTTTTGGCTCTGGCTGGCCCGGCGTGCCCATTTCCGTCATTCTGTTCCCTTTCCTCTCATTAGCATCTCATAACGTCCTTTATGATATGCTACTGGAGCTCGCCTAAAAAGGGAAACCGCCTTTCAACTTCGCGCAACAAATCGAGGTGGCCAGAAGGAGTCAGAGTAATGTGATTTTGACTACCTCGGTGAATTTCGGATAGACGTGCACCACGATTGCAGCCGCAGGACACGCTGGTCGTTGCCCTGTGTTCCCATTTCGGCCCCGACGGGTTAGAACGGATGGGGCATAACAAGCCTTATGAATATGGGAGAAGAAACATCATGATCTATGAATTGCGCATTTATCACTGTGTGCCGGGCCGTCTGCCGGATTTGTTGAAGCGGTTTGAGACCATCACCCTGCCGATCTGGGAACGTCATGGCATTCGCCAGGCCGGTTTCTGGACAACTTTAATTGGCGAATCCAACCAGGACCTGACCTATATGCTGGCCTGGGAATCCATGGCCGAGCGGGAGGAGAAATTCGGCGCTTTTGCCGTCGATCCCGAATGGCTGGAAAAACGTGCCGGCACCGAAGCCAATGGCCAGATCGTCGCCTCGCTGTCCAGCCAGTTCCTGGCACCGACGGCTTTCTCGTCTGTGAAATAGTCACCTGCGATCCAGCAGCGCCCTGTTCTCGACCCGAATGCGATGGGTCAGCAACAGGGCGTTGAGGATCGAAAAGGTGATCGCGATGCCAAACGCTGAATAGGCCAAAGGCAGCACGGCGATTTCAGCAATCACCAAGACATAATTGGGGTGGCGCAGCCAACGATACGGCCCCGTTTTGATCAAGGGCGCGTCCGCCACGGTGATGATCCGCGTGGTCCAATAAGGGCCCAGGGTCACAACAATCCAGACACGCCCCAACTGCAGCACAGCAAACAGCGCCAGCCAACCCCAGTTCAGGACCGGTGCCGCCAGGGCGATCCAGACCGCCAATGTCACCAACCAACCACCGTGCACCAAAAAGAAGAACGGATAATGCCCCGCGCCAATCTCAACACCGCCCCTGTCCCGTAGCTGGGCTTCGTTCCGGCGGCTGTATAACAGCTCCCCCAGGCGCTGGGCCGCGACCAAAAGCAGAATGATCCAGGCTATGCTCAAGAGGTTTCCATCAGGGCGAAGGCAGCAGTGAAGCCAGGCCCCATGCTGGTCAACAACAGCCGCTGATCCTGTTTCAGGCCGGCACGGCGCAATTCCTGCAATACGAACAACACGGTGACGGCAGACATATTACCGTGGCGGCGCATCACCTCCCGGCTTGGGATCAGACCGCCGGGGGGCAGATCAAAGACGACCTCCAACGCATCAAGCACTTTGGCCCCGCCCGGATGGGCCACGAAATGATTGATCTGTTGCCGGGTCAGATCGTGGCGGTTGAGGAATTCGTCCAGGGCACCGCGAAAGTCTTCTTCGATAAGGAGAGGAATATCACGGGAGAAAATGACCTTCAGGCCGTCATTGCCCGCATCCCAACCCATCACATCCAAAGTATCGGGCCAGGTATGCTCCCCCCATGCGGTGACCGCCGGGCCGGTCCCGTCCGTGGAGATTACCGCCGCAGCCGCGCCATCGCCGAACAAAGCCGTGGCAATAATATTGCTTTTACTGCGGTCGCCATGGCGCAGGGTCAGGCTGCATAACTCCACCACCAACAACAGGACCTTCGCGCCGGGCTGACCCTGGGCCAGGGCGGCGGCGCGGCCAAGACCCTGAACACCACCGGCACAGCCCAGGCCAAACACCGGCAGGCGCTGTACATCCCGGCGGAACGGCATCCGTTCAAGCAACAGGGCATCCAGGCTGGGGGTTGCAATGCCGGTCGATGATATGGTGACGATAATGTCGATATCGCTGGCCTGCAGACCCGCATCGTCCAAGGCGGCGTCCGCAGCCTGTTGTAACAATTCCTCGGCGTGTTGCAGATAAAGGCCGTTTCGTTCCGCGAAGTCATGGGGTTGAAGGTACCAATCCAGGGGCTGGCAGGTATTGCGGCTATCGATAGCGGTGTTGCCAAATATCCGGGCCAGGCGCTGGGGGCTGATCTCCACCGCCTGGCGGGAGAAGAACTGTGCCGCAGCCGGCAGAGCATCGGATTGCAGCATCACATGCTTTGGCACCGACGTTGCCAAGCCGTTCAGCGTGGCTGCGCGTGCGTCAGGCAAAGGCGAACCCCATGGTTCGCGTGTGATAATGCAGGCCGCCGTCCTGAACGATCAGAAACAACGCCCGCTCATCACCGTCGTTGTGGTGGGAATGGACCGCACCGGGCGGCGTCACCGTTGTCACCCAAGGGGCCCAATCCTTGCGCTTGCCGTCGATCATGGAATAACAATTCGGACCGTTGATCACCAATGCGACGGCAACGGAATTGTGTTTGTGGCCCGGTTGTGCCGCACCTGGCGGCAGGGAATTCATGGCCAGGGTCAGGGTGGGCAGAATATTGCGCCGTTCAGCCTGTTGATCGGACGAAAACAGTACCGCCATGCCTGCGGTGCCGCCGCCCATATCGACGTCATAGATTTTCTGCAATTGCCGCTCAATCTCCCCAGCCGGATAATGCACGCACGGCGTCACCGGTTGATCTTCAGGCGGCGGGGAAAGACCCTCGAATGCCAAACAGGGTTCGTTGCTGACCACCCACAGGACGGCACCGTCTGCACCGGCGGTCAATTGATGTTCGCCGCCCCCTGGCAGCAGGAATACATCGCCCGCCCCCCAGGCAAATTCCTCATCGCCGCAAGCCGTTTGTCCGGTGCCCCGCATGACGTACCAGATAGATGCGGTGGCCGCGAAGGCCGCCGTCAGTTGTTCGTTGGGCATAATCGTGCCGTAGCGCGCGAGGAGCAATGGTGCCGTCGCCGGCCCGTCGCAATCCATCTCCACTGAAAGATCGCAGGCGATGAAGCCCGTGACCGCATTAGTCGACATGGCGGCGGCAGGTTCATCGGCAAAGACATGGTCCGGCACCTCATTGGCATGCAAGGCGAAGGCATTGGCGGAATTGAAAAACCGGGCCCGCTCTGCCGCCGAAGTTGCCGGGGCCTCCGGCATTTGCATGGGCATATCAGCCATGGTCATTTGCTGGGTCATTTTAGGGGTCATTTCAGACGTCATAAGATTTCCTGGTTTTTGCTGGATCAGCCGACAGATAACGACGGATAGATGGCGGCAGGCAAGTAAATTGACCGTGGCCCATGGGCACACGGATTTTGCTGTTTTGCCGAAATGGCCTATTCTTACCATGTTTCGACTTCCTGGGGAGGAATTCAGCTTGTCATTTTCGATGATCGTGTTGCCGGGCGACGGCATCGGGCCAGAGGTCACGCGGGAAGCCGTGCGGGTTCTGGACTGGTTCGGCACGCACCAAGGCCTGGACGTCACCGTGCGTCACGAGCTTTATGGTGCTACTGCCTATCACGCCCATAGCGTGGCCATCAAAGAAGACGTTTTCGCTGATCTGACAGAGGTTGACGCGGTTCTGTTTGGGGCCACGGGTGGGCCGGAGTACGACGAAATTCCCAAGGAGGCCAAACGCAACGGCAACCTGTTACGCATTCGCCAGCATATGGAAGTGTTCGCCAATCTGCGCCCGGTTATCGGTTATGACGAACTGGCCGATACCATTTCCATGAAGCCCGAGGCGATCCACGGCGTAGACATGATGATCGTCCGCGAACTGAACGGCGGTATCTATTTCGGCAAACCACGGGGCATCGACACCTCCCCCAACGGCTTTGAACGAGGCACCAACACTCTGGTCTATGAAACGCCGGAGATAGAGCGGATCACCCGCTTTGCCTTTGAATTGGCGAAACAGCGCGGCGGCCACCTGCATTCCATTGATAAATCCAACGTCCTGGAAACCCACCAACTATGGCGTAAGGTCGTAACCCGCATCGGGGCCGAGGAATATCGCGATATTCCCTTGGAACACATGATCGTGGATAATTGCGCCATGCAGATCATTCGCGATCCGAAACAATTCGACGTGATGTTGGCGGACAATATGTTCGGCGATATTCTTTCCGATCTGGCCGGTGGCATCTCGGGCTCTCTGGGCATGTTGCCGTCCGCCTCGTTAAGCGCACCAAACGACGCTGGCGATCGCGGGCGCCGACGGGCGTTATACGAACCAGTGCACGGCAGCGCCCCGGACATCGCCGGCCAGGGCGTCGCCAATCCCCTTGGCGCGATCCTTAGCCTGGCCCTGGCGTTGGAGCTGTCATTCGATGCCCCGGATGCCGCAAAGATGTTGCGCCGGGCCGTGCGCGGTGCCTTGGCAAAAGGCGTGCGTACGCCTGATATTGTTCCTAACGGTCACGATGCCGCCTCGACCACGGAAATGACAGATGCGGTTTTGTCTGAACTACAACATCTGCATAATGCATAAATAGAACCGAAAAACAGAAAGGCCATCACCATGTCCAAAGGTGTAATTTCCGCAGACTGCCATATTGATCTGATCTGGCTACCGCCCGATCTGTTCACCGACAACGCATCGGCCGCCATGAAGGACCGCATGCCCTATGTCACGGACGGCCCGAAAGGCCCGATTTGGGTGTCAAAGAATGGGAGCCAGTTTGGCTTGCAGAACGGCATGGGGTCAGCGGGGCGTGAATATGTTCCCGGTGTCATCCACCGTTCCGACCGGATGGCCGAACAGGGTTTGTATGAAGACGGCAAGAACGGTATTCGCCGCCTGACAGAGCCTGATTTACGCATCAAGGATCAAGACCTGGACGGTGTGGTGGGCGAGGTTTTGTACGGTATTCTGGGCGGTGCCGCCCGCCTGAACGATCCTGACGCAGCCGTCGTGATGATGCAGATTTACAACGATTGGCTGGCTGAATTCTGCGCCACCCATCCCGATCGCCTGGCCGGCATCGCCTCCATCCCCGGCCATGATATTGCTGCCGCAGTGGCGGAGATTGAGCGCGTGGCCAAACGCGGTGCGGTCAGCGGCCTGGAAATCCCATCTGTACCCGACGGCAAGCCTTTGTATCATAAACACTGGCACCCGGTGTTCGCAGCGGCCGCCGCCTCGAAACTGCCCCTGCATTTCCACACGGGCGGTGCCAAGGCGCCTGATTTCGAGTCCATGGAACCATTGGAGGCGCGGCAGGCCTTTGCGGTTTTCATCACCGCCTTTCAAATGAATATGTCCAACAAATTGATGGAAGTCATCTTTGGCGGCGCGTTGGAGACGCATCCGGATCTGAAGGTGGTCATCGCCGAAAGCGGCATTGGCTGGATCCCTTATATCCTGGAACATATGGATCTGGAGTGGGAGGACCAGTTCAAGGACCTGACTTTGAAGATGAAGCCGTCGGAATATTGGTACCGGCAATGTTATGCCACTTTCCAAAGTGATCCGGTCGGCATGCACCTGGTGGAGCAACTGGGTGAAGACAACATCATGTGGGGTTCCGACTTTCCCCATCCGGACGGCATCTGGCCCGACAGTCACGAATTTATCGACCGGGAAATGGGCCATTTAACCGATACCGTGCGGCAAAAGACGACCTACGACAACGCCGCCAAGCTATACGGTTTCCCGCAGTCGTGAACCAAGTCGATAGCATGGTGCCGACGCCGTGGAACAAGACCACGACACTGGCTGATCTACCCCGCCTGGCCGCCGCCCGTTGGGGTGACGCCCAGGCGGTGGTGTTTAAGGACCAAACGGAAACCTTTATCGAACAGGCTACACAGATTGACCGCGTCGCCCGTGGCCTGATCGCCGCTGGTGTGGGCCGGGGCGACCGGGTTGGCGTCTGGTTGAACAATTGTCCCGAATGGATCCACCTGCTGTTTGCCATTGCCCGTATTGGTGCCATTCAGGTGCCCATCAACACCCGATTTCGAACGGCGGATGCGGCCTATGTCATCAGGCAGGCGGAATGCAGTACCTTGATCACGCATGACACCTCCGGCCCTATTGATTATTGGGCCATGGTGGATGAAATGGTGCCATCGGCTGAACGGTCGGCTGACGGTAAAATCAACGCCAAAGACTTCCCCGGTCTGGCACGGATCATCATCAAGACGACTGATGCATCGGCAGCTGCCCCTTTCGGCGCAGCCAATTGGCGTGATCTGGGCCGAGACCCGGACCCCACGTTAGATGCAGAATTGGAGGCGCGGACGGCAGCCGTCGTGCCCACGGACGCGGCCTTTATCATGTACACATCAGGCACCACGGGGTTTCCCAAAGGTGTCGTGCGCAACCACTTATTTCTGCGCAATCAGGTCGACCGGGTGCGTATTCTGGGCACCACCGAGCTGGACATAATGTACAACTACCTGCCCCTGTTTCATATCTTCGGCTATCTGGACGGGCCGATGTTGTCCATGGCCACGGGCAACAAACAGATCCTGGTGGAAACCTTCGACCCTGAAGCTTGTCTGGATGCGGTTGAGGCCGAAGGCGTCAGCCAATTCTCCGGTTTCGAAACCCACATGAAGGGTTTGGTCGAGGCGCAAAAACGCCACGCCCGGGACCTCTCGTCTTTACGGATTGGCATCTTCGGTGCCGGCACCAACTCTGCCGTACCGATCATGCGCGAGGGGTTGGAGGTGCTGAAGCCATTCCGCCCCATCACCGCCTATGGCATGACGGAGATCGGCGGCAATGCCTGTCTGTCATTCATGGATTCCAATGACGAACAGATCTGCGAAACCTCGGGCCGTCCCTGCGATGGCTTTGATTTCCGCGTGATCGATCCCGACACCGGCCAGGAACAGCCATTTGATGTGTCTGGGGAAATCGTCCTGAAATCCTACAACGTCATGACCTGCTATTACAAAAAGCCCGAGGAAACTGCCAAGGCCTATAACGCCGACGGTTGGTTCCTGACCGGCGATATGGGTTATATGCGGGCCGATGGGTTTTTGCGTTTTCTGGGCCGCTATAAGGACATGCTGAAAATCGGCGGCGAGAATGTGGACCCCATGGAGGTCGAGGCCTATTTGCAGGGCCACCCGGATGTGGCCGAGACGGCGGTGATCGGGCATCCCGACGAACGTCTGACGGAAGTTGCCATCGCCTTCATCGCACCAAGACCGGGGCGGACGCCGTCGGAGGATGACATTCTGGCCTTTTGCCGGGGCAAGATCGCCTCGTTCAAGATACCCCGGCATATCATCTTCATTTCCAGGCTGCCCATGACCTCCACCGGCAAGGTGCGGAAAGTGGATTTGCGTGAACAGGCATTAACAACTTTGGAAAACATTTGACCGAGGCCCCAGACCACGTCCCAGACCACGGCGACGTCGACGGCGATGGCGATGGCGATGGCGATAAAAGCTGGCACAGCTTGTGGTTTTCTTCAGGCGCGTTGTCGTTGGCGATTATCGGCGATGCATTGTTGTACGTGGTATTGCCGGTCAACGCCGATCTGTTTGGCGTCTCCCTAGCCTGGGTTGGCATCCTGTTGGCCGCCAACCGGATTATACGCACCTTCACCTATGGTCTGCTCGCCGTAATCGGCGAACGCATCGGCATCAAGAACCTGTGCATTCTGGCCACGATCACCGCCGTGATTTCCACCGCGCTGTATGCCCTGGTGGACGGCTGGGCGGCTTTGTTGGCAGCCCGCGTTGTCTGGGGTTTGTCCTATGGCGCACTGTTATTGGTGGCTTTGGGCTATGCCGCCGCCGACCGTTCCCGCACCGGGTCACGGGTCGGGGTCAGCCGTGCCATAGAACAGGTTGGCCCCCTATTTGCCCTTACCGCCGGGGCCTGGCTGGCCGGGATTGTCGGGCCAAGGGAGGTGTTCCTCTATTTGGCGCTGGCCACCTGTGTGGCGACATTGTTCGCTTTGCAGCTGCCGCGCCGGGTTGCAAATGTGCCTGCATCGAAGGCCAACCGGCTTGGTATTTTCCCAAAACCTGACCGCCTGGATTTTCTGATCTTCTGGATGGGCTTTGGCGTCGATGGCGTCTTCACAATGACCGTTACCATCATGCTGGCAAAGTATATGCCCCTGGAAGCTGCCATGCTGTTGGGCGGTCTGTTTTTTGCCGGGCGGCGGGTCGCTGAGATGATCGTCGCGCCTTTGTCGGGTGCCATCGCGGATCGTTTCGGGGTTCGTTTGCCATTGATCCTATCCTCGCTTCTTTTGGTTGCGGGTTTCGCCCTGGTCGGATTTGGCTGGTTATATACAGGTGCGGCAGCTGTCGTCGTCTCCCGCGGTGCATTGGGCACATTGATCCCGGCGGCGGTGGCTTTGTTCGCAACGGGCCCGGTACTTCAACCCCTGGCGCGGAACCAGACCTGGCGGGATGTGGGTGCGGCCGCCGGGCCGCTTAGTACCGGTTTTGTCTTGGCCTTGACGACACCGGAAGTCCTGCACCTATGCCTGGCGGTGATTTTTCTGGCCAGTCTGTTATGGCTTGTCGCCGCAGCCTCCTGGCGGAAATTGCAATGAAATCAACATGACCTAAATTCCCTGGAGGCATTGGCTTCTGTGAACATAGGGGGCGTACATGGCGGAAGAATTTGATGTTGTCATCGTTGGCGGTGGGATCACGGGCAGTGCCATGGGTATTGTCCTGGCGCGCACCGGTGTGCGGGTAAAAATCCTGGAACGGGACAAAGTCTACCAGGACCGGGTGCGCGGCGAATGGATGGCCAGCTGGGGCGTCAAGGAATTGCAGCGCCTTGGACTAGCTGACATTCTGACTGATGCAGGCGGCATCTTCGTCAACCGCTTCATTCCCTACGACGAAAATATGCCACCCGAAAAGGCGGAGGACTTCGCGTTTGACATACCGGGTTTGACCCCGGATTTGCCGCCGACGCTATGCATGGGCCATCCAGCCATGTGCGAGACCTTGAACCAGGCGGCCATAGCGGCGGGCGCCAGTGTGAACCGGGGTGTCAAATCCATCAAAGTTCAAAGTGGTAACGAACCATCGGTTTCTTATCGTTTGGAAGATGCGGACGTTACCTTACGGCCAAAACTCATTGTCGGGGCCGATGGCCGTAATTCTGTTGTGCAACGACAACTGGAATTCGAGATGCGGCAGGATCCGCCCCACAATCTTTTGGGCGGCATGTTGGTAGAGGGCAAGACCAGCTGGCCCCAGGATGCCTTTACCGCCGGGACCGAAGGCAACATTCATTTCCTGATTTTTCCACAGGGTGAGGACCGCCTGCGTCTGTATCTCTGTTATGACTTCGATGATCGCGCCCGCTTCACAGGCCCGGACCGGGAGAAAAATTTGCTGCAGGCTTTTCGCTTGAAATGCCTGCCCATGGGTGAGGAGATCGCCCAATGCAAACCCATTAGCGCCTTCCATTCCTATTCCAACGAGGATCATTGGACGGAAAACCCAACCAAGCCCGGCGTTGTACTGATTGGCGATGCAGCAGGGCATTGCGACCCCATCACCGGACAGGGCCTGTCTATCGGACTGCGCGATGTTCGCATTGTCAGCGATATTCTGGCGGCAGGTGATTGGAGCGAGGCCGCGTTCGAACCTTATGTGGACGAGCGACTGGACCGTATGCGAAGGCTACGTTTTGCCGGGCAATTTGTCACAAAGTTGCGGGCTGAATTTGGCGAAGACGCCCGTCAGCGTCGTGCCCGCGCATCGCGCCGCACAAATGTTGAAGGTTATCCCTCGCCCAATCCCTCAGCCCTTATCGGGCCGGAGGTTTTGCCGGCAGAGTTTTTTGAACAGAAAACCATCGATGCCCTCATGGCACCTTAAGCAAATAATCGCGCCGCCGTCTCACCCAGGATCATGCTTTTTTGCGTATCCGTCAGATTTGCATCTTCCACAACTTTCAGGGGTTCCGTATCGCCAATAGGGAAGGGATAGTCGGAGCCCAGCATGACCTTATCGTGACCACAGCAGCCGCACAGGTAGTTCAGGGCATCGGGGTTAAACAGCACGCTGTCGAAATACAGTTTTTTGAAACCCGCGACAGGATCGGCATATTTGCCCGGGTGGATTACATGGTTCCGCGCCAGGCGGCCCAACATGAACGGAATAGCCCCGCCGCCGTGGGAGAGGATGAAGTTCATATTTGGGTATTTCAGGAAATGCCCAGCGAACAGCATGCGTGATACGGCGGTGGTGGTATCACTGCCCCGGCCCACCGCATTGATCATGTCGTAATCCAACAGGCGCGGATCACCACAGCCGAACATGGGGTGGCAATAGACCGTCGCGCCCAGACCATCGGCGGCTTCCCAGAACGGATCCAGATCCCCATCGTCCAGGTTGCCCTCATCACCCCTGCTTTGGGTGCCAATCATCACGCCCTTGAAACCCGCGCCCAGCGCCTCTTCCAGAACCTTTGCCGCCTGTTTACCATCCTGCAACGGCACACTGGCCAACGGCGTTAGGCGATCCAGACCATCGGTTCCGCTCATCTGGAATTCGTTGAGGAAACGGCTCCACGCCGCGCCTTCTTCAGCTGGTAATTCATAGCCGAAGCTATCCAGCCAGCCGCCGACGATTTGCGCATCGATGGATTGTTCATCCATCCAGGACAGGCGCATTTCCGTATCCCGCAACTTTGGCGACAAGGGCCGGGTCGGGGCGCGGCCGGCAAAGACCAGTTGATAGCTGTCATCCTGGTGCAGCAATTCTACATTCGGGAATTGCTCGATTTTGTTCTTCAGCGCCGCCAGCATGGTCTGCGGCGTGTAGTGGGCGTGGGTATCAATGATCATTCAGAATTTCCACTATTTATAAGGGCTTCAATATTATGCATGCGCATGGGCAATTCATGGATCGTATGGCCCAGGGGCGCGAGCGCATCGTTGACGGCAGAGGCAATAGCCGCCGGCGCGCCAAGATAACCACCTTCCCCCGACCCCTTCTGCCCATGGGACGTCAGGGGCGACGGGGTGCAATGTTCCACGTCCTTGACGTCGGGAATCTCATGCACCGACGGCATCAGGTAGTCCGCGAAGGTGGCGGAGAGAAACTGCCCTTCGTCGTCATAGGCAAATTTTTCATACAGCGCCGCGCCGATGCCATGGGCCAGGCCACCGATCACCATACCGCGCACAATGTCCGGGTTGATCACCGTGCCGCAATCATGGGCGATGGCATAGTCCACCACCGTGACCCGCCCCGTACCCGGATCAATTTCCACATAAGGGATATGGGCCTGGAAGGAAAAACACGGATAGACCTGCACCCGGTTGTTTTCATCCGGTAGCTGACCGCCGCCCGGCACTTGAAAAACATATTGCGCCTGAAAGCCCGGCTCCATCCCCGGGGGCAATTTGTGATAGGCACGATAGGCGATAAAACAAATCTCGGCCCAGGTCAGTTTGCGGCTGGGGTCATTGCGATCAGATATGGTCCCGCCCGCATATTCCAGATCTTCGACCTCCCGTTCCAGATTATGGGCCGCAATGGCCATGGCCCGGCCTTTGATCCGACCGGCGGCCCCTGCCGCCGCACTGCCCAGCATGATCGCCATGCGCGAGGCGATGGGCGATCGCGTCGGCAGGGCATTCAGGCTATCGGCATGGACAATGCGAATGTCGTCCGGGTCGAACTGCAATTCCTCACCCAGAATGGTCGCCATCATGGTTTCGTGGCCCTGACCGGAGGTGGTCGTCCCCATAATGCCGGTGACGTTGCCTTGGGCGTCGACGCGGACTTCACAGCCTTCCATAAAGGTTGTGATCTCCGCCGATGGATCCATCAGGTATTCGAAAATATTGTTGCCGCCGCCCGGCTCCAACACCGTTGCGATGCCAATGCCGGCAAGACGGCCTTCCGCGCGGGCCTGATCGCGGCGCGCCAGCAGTTCATCATAACGGGCCAAGTCCAGACATTTTCGCAAGACCACCGGGTAATTGCCGCTGTCATACTTGCTGCCGGGGGGAATTTGATAGGGAAATTCATCCGCCTGAATAAGATTACGACGGCGGACTTCCAACCGGTCCAGACCCAGATGCCGGGCCACATTGTCCACCGCCGTTTCGATCATATAATTAGTTGGTGCCTGGCCAAAGCCACGCACAGGCACCTGGCCCGATTTATTGGTGCAGACGGATATCGCCTCGTACTTAACGGAGTTGATTTTATAGGGCCCGACAATGGCACTGATCGGCTTGGCCAACTGGAACGGTGCCCGGCCCGGATAGGCACCGGCATCATCGAGGGCGCGGATTTTCAAGGATCGGATAACGCCGTCTTTATTAAAGGCAACGTCCGTATCAAAGATACGGTCCGGGCCATGGGCATCACTGCCCGCCATGTTGGCCAGGCGGTCTTCGATAAAACGCACGGGCCGGTGTAGCTTGCGCGACAGGTAGGCCACCAACACGCTTTGCTTGATGCCGCGCTTGACGCCATAGCTACCGCCCACGTCCACATCCTGATGCAGGCGAATGCAATTTAGGGGATAGCCCAAGGTGGTCGCCATCAGCTCGACAAAATTCGGCATCTGGATGGAAGCCCAGATATCCATGATTTCCGTTCCTTCGTCCCAGCGGGCCAGAGCACCAAAGGTCTCAATCGGCACTGTGGAACTGCGGCCCCAGCGGGCCCGGAAGGTCAGGCTGTCATCGGCGGCGGCGAAATCTTCAGCCACCGTGCCCCACAAAAAATTGCCGTGGTAGAGCACATTGCTGCCATGACCGGGGTGGACCAATAGATCCGTATCGGCAAAGGCCTGTTCGGGATCGACGACGGCAGGCAAAGGTTCATACTCAACCTCGATCAAATCCAGGGCGTCTTCGGCAATGTAAGGATCATCAGCCACCGCAATCGCCACCCATTCCCCGACATAACAGGTCATGCCCACGGCCAGGGGGTACCAGTTAATTTCCGGCAGTTTCAGGCCCAGTCGGATGGGATTGCAATCCACTGCCATTTGCTCCCCGGTCAGCACCATATGCACGCCGTCCAGGGCCTCTGCCGCCGCCGTGTCGATAGATAGTATACGGGCCCGGGGATAGGGCGACGGCAGAACGGCGGCGTGTTTTGTGTCCGGCAAATTTATATCCTGGACATACTTCCCCTTGCCGGTGACAAAGCGTTTGTCCTCACGCACCCGCCGTTTGTTCGCGACGTAGTGCAGGTTGCGACCGATATTTTCATTCATCAGCCCGCCTCCCGCAAACGGGTGGCCGCCAGCTGGATGGCTTCGATAATCTGCACATAGCCGGTGCAACGGCACAGATTGCCGCCAATGGCGTCCTTGATCTCGTCCAGGCTGGGATCATTATTGTCGGCCAGCAAGGCCTGAGCCGAGATCAACATGCCCGGCGTGCAATAGCCGCATTGCATGCCATGGGCATCCTGAAAGGCGTCCTGCAATAGACCGGGCGTACCGTCGTCCTGGCTCAAGCCTTCAACGGTGGTGAGTTCCTGGCCATCGGCCTGCACTGCCAGCATCAAACAGGCGCGGATCGGCACGCCATCGAGAAGGATGGAGCAGGCCCCGCAAACCCCGTGTTCACAGCCAATATGGGTCCCGTGCAAATTCTGTTCCCCGCGCAGGAAATCCGACAAGGACAAGCGCGGCTCAACCTGCCGCGTATAGACGCTGCCGTTGATGGTCACGGATATGTTACGCTTACTCATTTTCGGCCTCCAACAGCGCATCTGTCAGGGCATCTATCAGGGCGCGTTCAGCCAACTTGCCTGCCACACGGCGGCGATAATCAGCTCCGGCATGTTGATCGCTGCCCGGCGCAAGGGTAGCGGCGACCTCCCCCATCGCAGCTTGGATAGCGTCGGGATCAATTTTTCCGCCGCGCAATTTGTCCTCCAGGCCGGTGATCCGTTTCGGCACACCGTCAGCACCGCCAATGCCCAGGGCGACCCGGCTGCAAACACCGTTGCCATCAAGAACAATCAGGGCGGCAGCGGCGACCACGGCAAAATCACCGCGTCGTTCGCTGACCTCGTGAAAGGCGGTGCCGGTGCGGCTGCCAGTGGGCGGAAGGGGAAAATGCACACTCAACAGAATTTCGTTATCTGCCCGCGCGGTCATCATGGGGCCCAGGAAATAATCCGCCATGGCCACTTCCCGTATGCCCGCAACACTGCGCAGGCGCACCCTGGCATCCATGGTCAACGCGGTCAGGGGGATTTCAGAGGCCGGATCGGCATGCGACAGACTGCCCCCGATGGTACCCCGATTGCGGGTCTGTTGATGGCCCACATAGGCAATGGCCTTTGCCAACAGAGGCAGATGTCTCTGAATTTCTGCTGAGGCCAGGGCCGTCGCCTGGCGGGTGCAGGCCTTGATCACCACCTCGTCACCATCCACGGCAATGCCGGATAGTTCGGGAATCCGGTTGATATCGATCACCGTCTCGGGCCGGGCCAGACGCATGGACAGCATGGGCATCAAGGTCTGACCGCCGGCAATGATGATCGCCTCACCATCACCTTTGGCCAGGGCATCAACAACCTCGTCGACCGAACCTGCCTGGATATAGTCGAATTTTGCCGCCTTCATTGAAACCTCTGCCCAAACAAAATGATGCTCATACAGTAACCATCGTAGCGGACCTGCCAAGCCATGATTGGCACTGCCAGCGCGATACGTCTATGTTTGCAGCATAACAGAGGATGAGCCCGCATGCTTTCAGACCACATTGCCAAAGATATTCAAAACGCCGTGGACCGCCGCTTTGACGAACAGGTGGATTTCACGGCTGCTCTGGTCAATTTTCCCTCCACCAGGGGCCTGGAAGCCACCGCCCAGGACTTCATGGCGGATGCCATGGGGGATCGGGGCCTGACCGTGGATCGATGGAAGCTGGATGTTGATGATTTTAAGCATCTGCCGGGTTTTTCCCCGGTCTCCATCGACTATGACAACAGCTATAACGTCGTCGGTGCCTGGCGGCCGGAAAGCCCTGGGCATAGTGGCGGTAAAAGTCTGATCCTGAACGGCCATATTGATGTGGTGCCGGAGGGGCCCCTGGATATGTGGGACAGCCCGCCATACCAGGCGCGGCGGGATGGCGACCGGCTTTATGGCCGGGGTGCCGGCGATATGAAGGCGGGCCTGGTTAGCTGCCTATTTGCCTATGACGCATTGCTTGAGGCCGGATATCGCCCTGCAGCGAACGTTTTTGTCCAGTCCGTGATCGAGGAAGAATGCACCGGCAACGGCGCCCTGGCCTGCCTATCGCGCGGCTATCAGGCCGATGCGGCGATTATACCGGAGCCGTCAGGGGATACATTGTTCAGTGCCCAAACCGGTACCATCTGGCAGCAGATTACCGTCAAGGGCCATCCGGTGCACGCCTCCCGCGCCACGGAAGGCTTCAACGCCATCAAAGCGGCTTATGTATTAATCCAGGCTCTGGAGAAGTTGGAGGCGAAATGGAACGCCGAGAAAGACCAGCACAAACACCACTGCGGCCATCATCACCCCATCAACTTTAACATTGGCAAGATCGCCGGTGGCGACTGGCCGGCTTCGGTGCCCGCCTGGTGCACCTTTGATCTGCGTGCCGCAATCTTTGCCGATGATGATATCCATGCCCGCGCCAAAGAGTTGGAGGATTGCATCCAACAGGCAGCGGCACAGGATCGTCATATGTCGAACCGACCGCCCGAAATCGTCTATCAGGGATTTATGGCGGAAGGCTTCGCCCTGGCGGACATGGAGAATGCCGCCGAACCAATCTCCCTGTTAGGCCAATGCCACGAACAGGTTTACGGCGCGGCCTTGAAACAGAGCGTCATCACAGGCACCACGGACGCTAGGTTTTTTGGCCTTTATGCCAATACGCCTGGGCTGGTTTACGGACCCCGCGCGGTCGACGTCCATGGTTTCAACGAATGGGTTGATCTGGAAAGCGTGCGTAAATCCACTCAGGCCATTGCGTTGTTCATGGCGAACTGGTGCGGCTTAGACAAGATATAAATAGGACCCCCATGACCCAGCAACCGAACTATTTCAACCAATTCGATATGGCCGCCCTGACGGAGGAATTCCCTATCGGCCCGGCGTTTCTGCAACGATTTGAGGCTATGAGCCGGGATGAATTGCGCGCCCTGCAGGAAGGCCGCTTTGCCACCCTGATGGCCCAGGCCTGGAAAATACCGTTTTATCAACGCCTGTGGGGTGCCAAAGGCATAGAAGCGGGCGATATCGCGGGGCTGGACGATATCGCCCAGCTGCCCACCTTTGATAAATCCGACATAATGGCCTCTATCGCCGCCAAGCCGCCATTTGGCGACTTCCACGGCATGGAAACCTATCCTGACGGCCAATGCCCGCCCGTTATTGTGCACACAACGTCCGGCACCACGGGGCGGCCCCAGGTATTGATGTATGGTCCCCGCAGCCGGGAAATTCAGAACCTGTTGGTGGCGCGGGCCTATTTGTTACAGGGCCTGCGCCCTGACGATGTGGTGCATTCGGTCTATGGCCACGGCATGGTCAACGGCGGCCATTATATTCGCGAGGCTGTGGTGCATTGGACCAATTCCATCTTCCTGCCCGCCGGTACGGGGGTGGAGACGCGATCCTTACAGCAGGTCCAGCAGATGAAAGATTTCGGTGTCACCACACTGGTCGGTTTCGCCGACTATATAAAGCGCCTGGCGGACGTCGCCCGTGAAGAGGGCTTGGAGCCTGGGGTCGATATCAAGATCCGCATGATTTCCGGCCACATGGGGCGGGAAGACAATATCGTCCTGTCCGAAGCCTGGGGCGGGGCCAGTATTTATGACTGGTACGGTGTCGGTGACACGGGCCTGATCGCCGGTGAGGGGCCGGAGAAGAGCGGCCTGTACGTCATGGAAGACGCCCAGTATCTGGAAATATGCGATATAGATACGGGCCTGCCGGTTGCCGATGGTGTCACCGGCGATATGGTCAATACCTGCCTGTTCAAAGACGATATTTATCCCATTATCCGTTTCAATACCCATGATGTTTCCGCCATGTCTACGGATGCAGCCCCTTCGGGCCTGAACCTACAACGTATGCAGGGTTTCCTGGGCCGCAGCGATAATATGGTCAAGCTGCGCGGTATCAACGTCTTTCCCCAGGCCATTGGCGGTATGCTGGCGGAGCGCCGGGAATTCAACGGAGAGTTCATTTGCAAGGTCCAACGCGATGACGCGGGCCGGGATGAAATGACCGTGACCTTCGAAGTATCAGGCGGCGGCAATAATGACCTGGCCCAGGAATATCAGGAAATTCTGCGCCGTAAAGCGGGCGTCGCCGTCGCGGTCAGCTTTGCCGAGCCTGGTGGCCTGTCTGAACTGACAGGCGTTGAAACCCGGCAAAAACCCCTACGCTTGATCGACGAACGCTTCTAATACGGGGACACAGGGTGTGTTGAAAAAGTCCTTCGAATTTGATTGAACTAAACCGCTATCGCGGTATTTGAGTTTGTAGTTTGGGGCGGAGCGTCCTGTCTGAAAGAATTGAGTGTTTGCCGACAGCACAATTCACCAGACAGGAGAACCCCGATGACTGATAATAGCCCTCTACGCCAGCGTATGATTGACGATATGACGATCCGCAATTTGTCGCCAGCGACGCAACGATCTTACCTTCATGCGGTGCAAAGGTTCAGCCGTTATTTTAGCCGTTCGCCGGATCGTCTAAATCTGGAGGATGTGCGGGCCTATCAAGTCCACCTTGCCGGGCGCGGTATGTCCTGGGGCAGTTTGAACCAGGCCGTCTGCGCCTTGCGTTTCTTTTACGGGACAACCTTGGGACAGGATAAGGTTCCCGAACGCATTCCCTATGCCCGCCAACCTCAAACCTTGCCGGTAGTCTTGAGCCAAGACGAGGTGGTGCGGTTTCTGGAAGCGGTCGCGAGCTTGAAGTGCCGTACGGCTCTGACCACGGCTTATGCCACCGGCCTTCGCGTTTCCGAGGTGGCTGCTATCAAGCTTGGGAATATCGACAGCGAACGCATGGTTATTCGTATTGTGCATGGCAAAGGTGGTAAGGACCGATACGTCATGTTGCCAGAGCGTCTACTGATGCTTCTGCGCCGCTATTGGCAGATCGCTCAGCCACGCCATTGGCTGTTTCCGGGGAGCAATGAGGAAAAGTCCCTGCATCCGACCTCGTTGCATGCCGCCTGCCGCTCGGCCCGTGCGGCGGCGGGTTTGGATAAGCTGGTAACGCCGCATACCCTGCGGCACAGCTTCGCCACGCATCTTTTGGAACAGGGTGCCGATATCCGCGTTATCCAGGCTCTGCTCGGGCACAGCAATCTGTCGACAACGGCGCGCTATACAAAAGTCGCGGTGAGCACCATTCAGGCGACGAAAAGCCCGCTTGAGCGCTTGAATATGGAGATCATGGCGCCGCGTTGACGGGCCAGCACTCTGGTGTGCTGGCGACAGAACGTCGGGGTCTTGAGGTTGGCGACATTTTCCGCCGCCATGGCAATGCTTACCGCCGTGCTCAGGCCGGCCATCTGAGCCGCGATCATCTGCGCGTCATGGGCGCCATCGAGGCTTGCCGCACGGCCGAGCTCGGCGGCCATATTGAACGATGCGCCGACTGCGGCGAACAACGGATCGCTTATAATTCCTGCCGCAATCGGCATTGCCCGAAGTGTCAGGGTGCCACGGCGCGGCGATGGCTGGAAGAGCGTCAGAGCGATCTGTTGCCGGTGCCCTACTTCCATGTGGTCTTCACCTTGCCGGCAAGCATCGCCGAGATCGCCTATCAGAACAAAGCGGTGGTTTATGGTATTTTGTTCAAAGCCGCCGCGCAAACCTTGGCCACCATCGCCGCCGACCGCAAACATCTGGGTGCCCGCATCGGCCATATCGCCGTGCTGCATAGCTGGGGCCAGAACTTGTCTTATCATCCGCATCTGCACTGTATCGTGCCCGGCGGCGGGCTGTCTGGTGATGGGCGCGAATGGATTGCCTGCAAACCCGGCTTTTTCCTGCCCGTACGGGTATTGTCCCGCCTGTTCCGTCGTTTGTTCCTGGAAGCATTAACCGCCGCTCACGAGGCCGGCGAGCTGCAGTTCTTCGCCGGCCTGGCATCGCTGAACGGCAGCCAGGCTTTCACGGCCCATCTCGGCCCACCGCGCAAAGTCAATTGGGTGGTTTACGCCAAGCGCCCCTTTGCCGGGCCGAAACAAGTACTCGCCTATCTCGCCCGCTATACCCATCCACTGCCCGGCAGTGGTTTGCATCGCAAACCACGAAAGGGGCGTTGCCATCGCGAACAGTCGCCTGATATCCTGTAATGATAACGCCATCACCTTCAAATGGCGGGACTATCGCCATCGCCAGCGGCAGAAAACCATGACATTGAAGCCCGACGAGTTCATCCGCCGCTTCCTGCTTCATGTTCTCCCCCCTGGTTGCCATCGTATTCGCCATTACGGCCTGCTTGCCAATGCGCGGCGTCGGGCCAATTTGGCACTGTGTCGCAAGTTGCTTCAAGTTCAGCACGAAACTGACGCGCCGGGGCCAATCCAGGAACCCGCAAATGACAATGTGCGCACGCAATCCTGGACGGCGTGCCCCGGTTGCGGCGGCGTGATGATCGTGATCGAAGTCCTCGCCAAGCCGGATCGACATCATCGCATCAAAAGGCTCGACAGCTCATGAGCACCGCCAGGCAGATCATTCCGGATAAATCACGCCGATCCCCGATCCGGCGACAGCCCGGCTTTGCCCAAAAGCCACGACGCCGACGTCAGCGTTGTTTGATGCCCGCGAGTGCCCCGCATGAGACCGGGAACGAACCCATGGCGGTGCCAAACCAGCCGCTCGCCGGCGCCTCGAACAGCCAACTTCGCGCAACAAGAAGTGGCGCCCACAGATAAATCCCCATAGCACCGGGCCCGCCGCCCGCGCTTCAGTTCAATCCGACTTCAATGAGGTCGCAGGAGAGATCGCGCCAAACCAACCGTTCATGCCAAACGACCTCACAGAACCCTCCAGATTCAATAATGTATTGAATCATAAAATGAGCCATGATGAACGAGTTTTTCAGCAGCCTGCTAACGCAAGCTTGAACCTATTTCACGCCCCTGTTGCGCGGGGGAATGATGATCGACCAGGGGTCGGGCGTTGGTGGGAAGGGAACTTCAATAACCGTAGGACCTGATTGCTGAAAGGCCTGTGGTAGCACCTTGGCCAATTCTTCCGGCGTTTCCGCCCGATAGGCGGCACAGCCAAAACTTTCCGCCAAGGCAATGAAGTCCGGGTTCGTCAGATCCGAGGCGATGGTGCGGCCGTCATACAGGTTTTGCTGCATCCGCCGCACGTTGCCGAAGGCGCCATCGGCAAAAACAATCGCGACCACGGCGACATTGTATTTCACCGCTGTCGCCAGTTCCTGCACGTTATACATGAAGCCGCCATCGCCATTGATGGACAGGACCTGCCGCTCCGGGTTGGCGATCTTGGCACCAATGGCCGTGGCCAGGCCCGACCCCAGGGTACCTTGATAGGCGGAGGTTAAGAATGTTCGCGGCTGATAGATCGGCATGGCGATGCGGGAGACATAGCCGACCTGGGTCAGTTCATCGACAAAGATGCCGTCATCATCCAACCCCTCGCGGATAACTTTGATCCAAGACATTTGCGGGCCCAGGCGGTCCAGCAGCATGTCATGCACACCGGCCTGAACCGCCAGTAATTCGTCCTTGCGGGAGGCCCTGGCCGGGGCGATTTTCCCGACCGCCTCAAGCAACGCCGGCACGATGTCCTGGGCATCACCGACCATCGCCACATCAGGTGTGTCGGTGCGCTTGATCTCGACCGGGTCGATATCCACGTGAATGATCTTCAGCTTGTCGTCCGTGCCCCAATTCATCCGTGGTTGTTGCAAACGGGTGCCGATGGCCAAGACCACATCCGCGTCCGGCCACAGATGATGGCCGGCCAGATGGGTCATGGAAAGGTAATGACGGTCAGAGACGACGCCACGCCCGGTTCGATTGGCGATGACCGGGGCCTGCAATATTTCTGCCAGGGCCTGCACGGCCTCGCCGCAATTGACCGCACCACTGCCGACAAAGATCATTGGTGCCTTGGCACCCGCCAACAATTCGGCGGCCTTGATCAGGGCATCTTCATCCACAGGTGGGCGGGTATGGTCGCTGACCGCATCTTGAAGATCTACATTGGCTTTTTGCGCCAACTGATCCAGGGGCATTTCGATGGCCACCGGTTGTGGTCGGCCCGTGCGCAATTGGCGAAAGGCTTCCCCCACCTTGCCAGGCGCATCCGTGGGATGATCGATCCGTGCGGCCCATTTGGTCAGACCCTGCAGGATCGATAATTGATCCGGGATCTCGTGCAACATGCCGTGGCCCCTGCCGATATAGGCTGACGGGATTTGTCCCGTAACGCACAACACCGGCACATTGGCGGCCAGGGAGGTGGACAGGGCGGCTGTTGTATTCAACACACCAGGTCCCGGTACGACGGCAAAGGCACCGACCTTTCCCGTCGATTGGGCATAGCCGTGGGCCATGTAGGCAACGCCCTGTTCGTGGCGGCTGTTGATGACGCGGATATTGTTGCCCTCGTCATGCAGGGCATTGAAGAACCAATCGAGTTGTACGCCCGGCAGGCCAAAAATGGTGTCGACGCCATGGGCGATAATGGATTTTACAAGGGCCT
>Ga0233439_10001912_pt1 | contig 24686 bp, 20 predicted proteins | sample SI_123_September_6_FD_182713 | JGI IMG/M metagenome (GOLD analysis project Ga0233439, IMG submission 182713) | Seawater microbial communities from Saanich Inlet, British Columbia, Canada - SI_123_September2016_100_MG | ecosystem: Environmental > Aquatic > Marine > Inlet | place: Canada: British... | reverse complement strand
CATCTACTGCATCCAGGCGACCGCATCGTATATCGCACGGCAGGGGGCGGTGGTTATGGCGACCCGGCCCTGCGCGATGCCGATTTGGTGCGCAAGGAACTGCGCGACGGCCTGATCACCGAAGCCGTGGCACAACAGACCTATGGGCTTGATGTCGGCAAAGACAACTTGGAATAAGCCCATTACAAGATAGCGCCGGTTGCTGTCAGGGTGCGCGGCGGGCGTCTATCTGAAAGCGTTGGCAGGCTATCTCGATTTCCAGATCAGCTACCCGGCCGCGCCCATCAAATGCATCGGCGGCGACATAGGCCAGGCCGATGGCGCGGCCCGCGCCATAGCCATAGCCCGTTGAAGTAACCTGGCCCATCGGACGGTCAGCCCGGAACAGGGGTTCACCGCCGAATGGCAGTCCGTCCGCATCGGCCAGGGAAAAGCTGATCAGGCGGCGTGTCGGCGTGGCATCACGCAGACCCATCAGTGCCTCCCGGCCGCGAAATTCACCCGCTTTATCCCAGGCGATGAAACGCTGAAGGCCCGCTTCGAACGGTGTCACCCCAGGCGAAAGATCATGGCCCCAGCTACGGAAACCGTGTTCCAACCGCAGACTGTTGACAGCGATCGAACCGATATCGCGCAGACCCAGATCATGTCCCGCATCATGTAGACAATCATACAGACCGGCCGTCATGTCGGTTGGCAACAGAATTTCGAAACCGGGTTCGCCGGTGTAAGACATCCGCGCCAGGCGCGTGCGCGCGAAACCAAGTTCAATTTCACGGTGATGATAGGGTTGCAGCGTGGACAGATCAGTGTCATCCGGACAGAGGCGCTGCAACAACGCCTCAGCGTTCGGGCCCGCCAACCCCAACAGCGACCAAGCGGAGGTCACGTCCAGCAGCGCCACACGCTGCGTACGGGCAATCTGACTTCTTATCCATGGGATATCACGGTTGATCTGACCAGAGCCGGTAACAATAAGAAATGTCTCCTCGTCCCAGCGTTGCACCGTGACATCGCTTTCATAACCGCCCCGGCCGTTCACCATGGCCGTATAGACCACCCGTCCAGGTGCCACGTCGATATCGTTTGCCACGATCCGATTGAGGCAGCGCGCACTGTCCGATCCGCTAAGCAGAATTTTGCCGTAAGAAGACTGATCCAAAAGGGCCACGGCCTCCTTGGCGGCACTATACTCGCGTTCAGCCGCCTCGTGCCACGGCGGCCGCCCAAATGTTAATCGCCAGCCACGTCGGTCAGCCTCCGGTGCAAATACCTCGGCGCGTTCCCAGCCATTACGATTGCCAAACTGCGCACCCCTGCGAACATGGGCGTCATAGAGTGCCGTACGCCGTGCGCCGCGTACTGATTGGGGCTGGGCACCGGGAAACAGGATCTCATAATGCTTGCCCAGGACCTCCGGGATCCGGTCATGCAGGGCGCGCAACACGTTCTGCTGCGGCGTGAAACGGCGGACATCGACCTCCAGAAGGTCCATGGTGGCTTCGCCCTCGATAATCCATTCCGCCAGGGCGCGGCCCGCACCACCCGCAGAGGCGATGCCAACTGAATTCATGCCGCAGCCAAGGAACAGACCGGGGACTTCCGCCGACTCCCCAAGCATGAAGTTGTTATCCAGGGTGAAGCTTTCCGGTCCATTCAGCAGCATGCGGATTTCGGCAGTTTCCAATGCGGGGATGCGGTGGATCGCGTTCTTCAGCATGGGTTCCAGATGATCCCAATCCTCGTCCAAAAGATCGAAAGCAAAATCCGCCGGCAACCGTGATAACGGTAGCGGTTTTGCGTTCGGTTCAAAACAACCGACCAACAAGCCGCCGACTTCATCTCGAACATAGAGATAACTATCCTGGGCGCTTAGCGTCGGCAAATGGTGGTCTATGCCGGGAATTGGTTTGGTCAGGATATAAAAATGCTCGCAGGCATAAAGCGGGACGTGAGCGCCGGCAAGAAGGGCCAGCTCCCTACTCCACAACCCGGCGCAAAGAACGACATTCTCACATTCGATACGCCCCTGGGGCGTCACCACGGCGCTGGCGCGTCCGGCCTTTTTCCCAATCCGTTGGACCGGCACATCTTCGAAAAAGCGAACGCCACGGCTACGCGCGCCTTTGACCAGCGCCAGTGCAGTATCACTTGGGTTGACGCGGCCGTCGCCGGGCGAAAACACTGCACCGACTAAATCGTCGGTGCGGACCAAAGGCCAATAGTCCGACACCTCCGTCACCGGTAATTGCTCTGTCACCAGTCCAAAACCGCGCGCCAATGAGACCTGGCGTTTCAGTTGCGTCATCCGGTCGGCATTTGTGGCAATGGCAAGCGAGCCCGTCTCCCGCCAACCAGTGGCCTGGCCGGTTTCAGCTTCAAGTGATTGGTAGAGATCAATGCTTGAACTGATGAGGTTGGTTAGCGTGGCGCTTGACCGTAGCCGCCGTACCAAGCCGGCGGCATGCCAGGTGGTGCCGCTGGTCAATTTTGCCCGTTCCAGGACGACAACATCGGTGCAGCCGTTTAGGGCAAGATGATAGGCCGTGCTGGCACCCATAATCCCACCGCCGACGATGACAATCTGAGCATGCTTGGGGATTTCGTTGGTCACGGTTCGAACTCCATGGCGGGTGTCGGCGATGATATTGCATCAAACTTATCCACTGACCCAACAGAATGTCAGAATTGCATTGGCTGTGATCGACCGCTCTGCAATTACGATTACTTCTAATCAGCGAAACCCATAGGCATGGCAGGCCGGTCGAGTTTTTAACAGACGACCAAGTATCCTGCTATTACTCCGCTGCGACGGCGCTTGATTTCTCGACCATCGCACGCTCTGCCTTTGCGAGATAGCGCTCGAACAGGTCCACCGGTTCCATGATATGCATGTCGCAGTCAACAAACCTTAAGCCAACCCTTCATTGCCCTTACCCCCTTTTTCGCATGCTCGCGCAGTGTGTATCCCGTTGTTACGAAGCTTATGCTACGGCTGACGCCCTGGGTTCGCCGTCGGCTGCCTGATAGGGCCGTTCGCCGATGATGGTGACCCGGTGCATCTCGCGCCGTTGGCCGTCGTAGTCGCTGATGGCGTGGTGCAAGGTGCAACGATTGTCCCAAAACGCCACCGATCCCTTGCGCCAACGGAACCGACAGGTAAATTCCGGCTGGATTGCGTGGTTCCACAGGTATTCCAGCAGCGGCCGGCTTTCTTCCCGGGTCCAGCCTTTGAAATTCTTGGTATAAGTGCGGTTAACGAACAGCGCTTTGCGTCCGGTTTCGGGAATGGTTCGGATAACCGGATGTTCGACGGTATCCTCGGCGTCGTCGCCGACCCTGATTTCCATCGATTTGTTGCCGAGTTGGTTGCGGCGCGCGGTGCCGCTGTTCTTGCCATAGGTGTCGCTGGCACTGTGGATCGCGGTCAGGCCATCCAGCGTCTGTTTCAGGCCGTCGGACAAGGCGTCATAGGCCAGGTACATATTGGTCCACATGGTATCGCCGCCACGGCTTGGCACTTCCAGCGCGTAGAGTAGGGAGCCCAGCGGCGGCCGCTCGTAAAATGTGACATCGGAATGCCAGCCGCTGCCGAAACTGGGGAAGGTGTCGTCGGCTTCCTTGATAATCGGCATGATTTCAGGATGCTCGGGTAATCCGGCTGCGAACGGATGCACATCGAAAGCGCCAAACCGGGCGCTGAAGGCAAGGTGCTGTTCCGGTGTTATTTCCTGATCCCGGAAGAAAATGACGAGATTTTCATCATAGGCTTGGCGAATTTCCGAAAAGGTCTGATTATCCATCGGTTGCGAAAGGTCGACGCCGCTGATTTCAGCGCCCATGGCACCCGATAGCGGCTCGACTGTAATTTTGTGATAGCTCATCTCTCTTCTCCTCCACGTATCGCAGGTTCTAAATGATCGTTTTCAGTGTAACACGGTCGTTTTCCATAATACAATTTCACGTTCCAGCCTCGTGCTTCAGCTTTCGCAGCTCTTCAATCAGGGGCGGTAACACTTCCCGGCAATCGCCGACGATCCCAAAGCGGGATGATTTAAAGATCTCGGCTGCGGGATCAGTATTGACGGCCACGATGTTCTTGGCGTTGCCACAGCCCGCCATGTGCTGACCCGCCCCGGAAATGCCCAGGGCGAAATAAAGTTCCGGTGCCACGGTACGGCCCGAAAGGCCGATCTGATAGGACGGCGGGCACCATTCCAGATCGCAGGCGACGCGGCTGGCTCCGACCGCACCGCCAAGGACATCGGCCAGTTCCTGTGCCTGCTTGAAGCCTTCCGGTCCGTTGATGCCTCGACCGCCGGCGACCACGACTTCCGCCGATTCCAGCCGAATGCCTGTCGTCGTCTTGATCTTACGCTCGATGATGCGTGCGCGGGTAACGCCGACGTCCGTCGATAGCCGTACCACTTTGCCGTGCCGATTATCTTCCCGCTCGGGCGCGACCTGTGATTTGGACTTGATCGTAAGGACCGCCGGATCGGTCTTGAAAGATATGACCTCACGCGCGGCACCGCCGTAGCAAGGACGCGTCGCTTGCAGGCGGCCGTCGTTGATCTCGGCCTCGACACAGGCGGTTGCGACCGTTGTGCCCAATCGAAACGCCAATCGCGGGGCGAGATCGCCGCCCATAGAAGTGTGACCGACCAGAATGACCGCCGGAGGCGCTGCCGCCGCGATTTTCATCAAATTCGGCAGCCACGCCTCGGCCAAATAAGCAGCGTAACCCGGGCCGTCACCAATATGGACACAGTCCGCCCCGAAGGCGATCAGTGTCTCGGCACTGTCACCAAGATCCTCGCCCAACAGCACCGTTTCAACCGTACCGCCCGTGGTTTCGGCCAAGCGTCGCGCCAATCCAAGCATCTCATGCGACAAATCTGTCGGCACGCCGCCTTCGGCTTCCGCGATGACAAGAATTCCATTTGCCGCGCTCATAACACGTTCGCCTCATGAAGCCGCCGGGCCAGCTCACGCGCCATGTCCTCAGTCGTTACGCCGTTGATGAATTCACATTTGATATCACTGCTCGGGATAAAAAGCCGCTCCAGTACGCGTCTCGAACCCGAAACGCCGACTTGGCCGGCCTCCAGGTCCAGGTCCTCGACACTCCAGGCCGTTATTGGTTTTCGCGCCGCGCGCATTGTCTCGCGCAGGCTGGCTTTGCGCGGCGGGCCGAACTCGTGCGAAATCGTCACCAGTGCCGGCAGCATGGCCTCCTGAATTTCATAACCATTTTCGATCACCCGTTCTACGCGGACGACATCGCCCTCGACGTCGACTTTTCGGACGAAGCTGATCGCGGGGATATCCAACAGTTCGGCCAACCCGCATCCAACCACACCGGCGTCGAAGTCGGCTGCCTGCCGTCCCGTGATAACCAGGTCCACATCCCCAATCTTTCCGACCGCGCGGCTTAGGGTCAGGGCAGTGGAATAGCTATCACCATCCTGGCAGGCTGGGTCCGACAGCAACACACCCTCGTCCACGCCCAGGGACAATGCGGCTTTCAGTACCTGACGCGCGGTTTCCGGACCTAGGGTGATCGCGGTGATCTTGATGCCATCAGCAGCATCGCCGTGTGCTTCACGAACCCGCAACGCCGCCTCGACGGCTTGTTCGTCGAAGGGGCTCATCACCGGCGGTACGCTGGCGGCCAGCCTCATCTTGTTGGTGCTTTCGTCGACGCGAAGCAAGGCCGAGGCGATCTCCGGATTCTGAATTTGCTTTACGCAGACGACGATATGCATTGCGGCCTACTCTTCCACAACGATGTCCATTGGAACAATACCGTCGAAATGCTTGCGCTGATAATTCCAATCAGTCTGCGGCTGCACGCGGCCGTGTTCGTCGGTCGCGCGGGCCATAATGGAATAGGCACCCGGCGTATCGGCTTCCCTGACATAGGACCAGCGCACCCACAGCCATTTGTCGGGCGAATATTCGACATGGGCGTCGGCCCAGGTTTCCCCGCCGTTAGTGCTGATCTCGACGCGAACGACCTCGCCTTCGCCGCTCCACGCCATGCCGCGGATTGCGTGGGTTCCGGCCTTGATCGGTGAGTTCTCGTCGCGGGGATATTTGATAAGCGTTTTTACCCCTAACGCCGTCATCATTTTCTTGTCGGGATCGTCCGGCGATTTGCCCGAGACGAAATAATAGGTCTGGTGATAGCAGTCGGGCATGTAGTCCATCACTTCGATCTTGTTGATCCACTTTACCCACCAGTTGCCGGCCCAGCCCGGCACCACCAGGCGCACCGGCGCGCCATGCACGTGCTGAAGAAATTCGCCGTTATGGGACCAGGCCAGAATGGTGTCGGGGTCCATGGCCTTTTCAATCGGCAGGCCTTTGTCGTAATTTATGATCCCGGGATCGTGGACTTCAAAATCGTCGCGGCCAGCGGAAAGATATTGCAGCATCGGATCGGGCCGGCCCGCGTCAAAGCCTTCGACGCGGATTGCGACGGCGGTGTCCTTGATCCCGGCACGCTGCAGAACTTCACGCAGCGGCACGCCGATCCATTCGCCGGCACTGACCAGACCGGTAGCCAACATCCCCGCCATTGAGGCGTCGAATTCCGGGCGATCTTCGATGTCCATGTTGCGCCATGTGCCGAACTCTTCCTGCTTTATGCGCAGCGACGGCTTTGGATTATTCGATCTGTCTTGCAAATAGTCAAAGAATGCCGCGTCGTCGCCGGCACATTCAGTTACCGCCCGTACAGTCCGGCCTGGCAGCCGGCGCAGTTCTTCCAGGCTAAATTCGACGGTGTTTTCGACCTCGCCAAACAGCGAAAAGGTGTAGTCGTCAGGATGAATGGGGTCCGGCATTTCCAGCTGGGTGACAATATAGGAGGCATCGGTCGGCGTAATCAGCCCCTCCAGATCCAGTACCGGCGAGCGGGCCATGATGACGCGGCCCTCGGCGTCCCGGCTCGGCATAAGCTCGGCTCGTTTTCGGTCGGGCCAGCCCAGAATCCAATCGCCTTCAAGTTCGTCTTCGCTCACGATATTCCTCCCTTTTCGCTGAAACCCCCAAGCTGCCTCTCGAACGACACCAACGCACGGCATCTGGAATTTCAGTTTTGTTTAGATGAAACTTACCGAATGCACCGCACCAGATGAAATGCTATTTTTCGACATGCTATGCCGAAACGGCATGGCATGCTGATATTTTTCAAATTCCTGTTTAGGGTGCGGTATCTTATGGATTTTCGAGCACTACGCTATTTCGTTCACGCCGCCCGCTTCAAAAGCCTGTCCAAGGCCGCCGGCCATTTGTCGGTGGCGCAACCGGCGGTGAGCCGACAAATTCGGAAGCTTGAAGATGAACTTGGCCAAGTGCTTTTAATACGCTCGCCCTTGGGCGCGGAATTGACGGCTTCGGGGGCGGCGCTTCTCGAACGTGCAGAGGTTATCCTGCGGTTGGCCGAGGACGCCCGGATCGACCTCATGACGCATGATGACAACCCGGGTGGCCGCGTCACCTTTGCAGTGACGCCGGCGGCGGGCCTGTTGCTGGTTGCGCCACTGATCGAGAGGATGCGCGCGGCCTACCCACGTTTGAAGCTTCGCGTTGTCGAGGGCATAACCCAGGATATCCAGGAAATGCTGCTGAAAGACGAGGTCGACATAGGTTTACTGAACGATCCCGTCGATCACGCCTTGATCTCGACCGAGTTGCTCTATGTTGAGCCGTTGTACGCCGTCGGTCCCGGCACCGAACGCGATGGTGGGGTCGCATGTCTGTCAGACGAAAGCCTCGCTTTGTCCGACTTGGAAGGTTTGCCGATGCTGCTTCCCGACCGGCAATCCGCCCTGCGAGTTCTGGTTGATTCAGTAACCACGGAAGCCAGTGTGCATCTGAACCTACTGGAGGAAGTGAACAGCGTGGCCATAACCAAGCGCCTTGTGGAACGTGGGCTCGGTTACACCATATCGAGCTTTGGCTATGTCAATGAGGAGGTGCGGCGCGGTGCCTTGGCGATCGTGCCGGTGCGATCGACCGAATTGGCACGTCGATTGACAATCGCACGACGCTCTGATCGTCATCCAACGCGGGGGACGGAGGTGGTTATCGCACAGATACGCAGGATACGGGACAAACTGGCATTCTCGCCATCAGGGTGAGTTGTTACCAGTCAGCAGCTGTCAACACGCTCCTGGCGCAAGGCCTGTGTTGATGCGCGCCAAGATTACCGCGCCGTCGTGATCCTACGCTAGAATTTGGTTGAAATGGGCGGGAGGGTGCCGCTTAGGCTGTAGTTGCCTACGTGTTTGTATTTGTAGCTGACCGGATCGTGCGTCGTGTGGGTTCGTGCATTGCGCCAATGGCGGTCGAAATTATACTTGCGCAGAGTGGCTGAAGCGCCGGCCACATTGTAAAGCATTTCACTTACCCGAAGCGATGCATCGGTGGCGGTAATCTTCGCTTCCGCCACTGCAATCGAAGATTTGACCAGCAACTGTTCCAGTTCTTTCCCCGCGACGGTTCCATTCAACTGTGCGGCAACCGCCGGACCAAGAAAATCGACCGCGCGGGACAACATGGCCTCTGCCTGATGTGTATACACAGTCATATGGCCGATGGTGGAGATCACGTAGGGGTCGTCGACCTGGCGGTCGACGCCGCTTTCGGGCATTGGCCGCGCCTTCGTGCCGGCGAATTCTACCGCATCGTCCAGTGCGGCTTCGGCGATACCGGTATCGATCGCCGCATGCACGCTCTGTGCCAGGCCGCCAAAGAAGGTCCGTTGCGTCGCGAACATGGGTAGCGGCATGACCTCCGACCGCTCCATGCGGATATTGTTGAAAACGGTGGTGCCACTGGCCGTGGCGCGTTGGCCCATGCCGTCCCAATCGTCGATCAGATCCAAGCCCTCTCGCTGGCACGGCACGAAGACCAAGGCAATGACGCCATCGTCCATGATGGCGGTTGCGTATATCTGATCGGCCATCAGGGCACCGGTGCTGTAAAATTTTTGCCCTTGCAAGCGATAACCGTCGCCGTCAGCCGTCAGGCGCGTGGCAATTTCTCCGACGAACTTTCCACCGCGCTCGGCAAAGGCATTGTTGATGATGTGGCCCGATATTATATCGGCGCAGAATTTCTTCTGCTGTGCCGGCGTCCCCCACAACATCACCGCATCGGCGGCAAGCAAATGCGGCGACAGTGCCTGTGCGATATTCGGATCGCCTTTTGATATAATCCGCGTCATTTCGGCAAGATCGCGGACCGAGCCGCCGGGCCCGCCAAATTTCTTTGGCACACGGATCGCTTGCAGACCGTGGGCGCGGATCAAATCGAATTCCTCAAAAGGCAGCTGCCGTTCAAGATCCCGCGTCGAGGCTCGTGCCGCGAACTGCCGGGCCAACATATCCGCCGCGACCAGACATTCCGCGCCTGATTGCGCCAACGTCACGGCGGAAGTGGATGGACTGGCCCCGTCCAGGTCATCCGGGGTGTTGCTTGATGTCATCAATCGTACTCCTCATACAGGTACTCAATATCTATCAGCTTCCGGCATTGGCGAAGAACATCGAAAGATCGTCGAGCTTTTCCAATTCATCGACGACATCGATCATTCGGTTAGCCTGGGTCGGCGACATTGGCACCGGTCCACGGGCGGCGCAATCGGTGAACTTCACCCGCACGTCTTCATCGGACAGGGCGGCATCGGCGGAACCGGGTATTGCCAGCACTTCTTCTTTGTAACGCCCGTCCGCCGTCGCCAATATCACTGTCGCGGGTGCTAGAAGGCCTTGGTTCCCTTCGTCCACTTCCACGCGAACCTGATTTGCCAGAGCGCCAACTTCAGGATCCCGGGCAGCTTCTACGGTTAGATCATCAAGACCGACCCGACCGCGCCGCACCGCACTCGCGACCGAATACTGTGCGCTAAACTGCGCCGCGACCTGGGCGTCGTTTGAGGGATCGTACGGCGCACCAACGATCGTATTCATATAGGGCGAAATTCTGACAACGGCATCGATGACGTCGTCTGGGGCCAGGGCATGCTTCGACATCAGACGCAGCGTGCCTTCGATCACCGCGTGATTACAGGCGCAACTGGGGAATTTCTTGATGCCGGTATTGAGGGTTTCGAAACGTTCGCCAAGGCCATCCAGCAATTGGTCCGGGTTGCCATCCTCGAACAGGCTATAAAAGCCCCCCGGTCCTTCGAAGGCTTCCGCCGGGCCCGTTATCCCGGTGCCGGCAAGCTGGGCCGCATGAACGCCACCGCGCGCTGCGAAGGCGGACAGCATTCGCTTCGCCAGGGTGCGCTCGATCACCGCCTGTGAGGTTCCACCGGCTTGACAGAGCGCGAGGCCGAGGGCGTTTTGGATCATCTCCCTGTCCTGCCCCAGGACCACGGATGCCGCTGCCGCCGCGCCAAAGGCACCATGCGTCGATGTGGGAAACCACATGCTGGTGCGTTTGGTCGACAGGGCCAGGCGGCACATTAGATCGCCGCCCGCTACGATTGCCGTCAATAGATCGCGACCGCTACGGTGATGGCTTTCGCCCAGGGCCAGGGCTGCGGGCAGGGTGACGATTTCCGGGTGGGTAATCGCCTCGAAATGCAGGCTGTCATAATCCAACGCGGCGGCGAAGGTGCCGTTTACGAAGGCCGCACCGGCCGGGGAGGTGCCACCGCCATTGGCCCAAATAGAAGCCCGGGCAGCTGCGCCATCGCTTTCTGTGACGGCCAGGGCCTCCCGGCATCCCGCCTCACCCGCGCCGGCCCACGCCGTACCAAGAGTATCGAGTATCAGGCGTTTCGCGGCGGCGACAACGTCTCGGGGAAGTTGCTCAAATCGCAGAGCTGATAAATGCCGCGCCAATTGATCCGAAATAAGCATGCTTAACTTTCAATCCGTTTTAGGAACCCGGTCTGGCCTTCCCGCCTTGTTCAGAAAGGTTTGTCGCCGACAATTTGCACGCGCCGCATACGCCGTAGCTCAGAATAATCGTCTAAGGCATAGTGCTGGGTGCATCGGTTGTCCCAGATTGCCAGAGAGCCGGGCCGCCACTTGAAGCGTACTTGAAATTCCGGCTTCGCCACATGTTCGAACAACATGGCTAAAAGATGCTGGCTCTCGACATCCGGGACGTCAGCGATGCGTTGGGTATAGGCAGAATTGACAAATAGACCCTTGCGATGGGTAACGGGATGGGTGCGGACGACAGGGTGTTGCGCCGGTTCGTCAATGACAACACCCTCGTCCCTAAGATTGCCGGAGCCCGCATAGAGGCGTCGAATATTGGCGTTGTCGTGCAACGCGGTAAGGCCGTCGAGATGGGCTTTCATGCCTTCCGACAGCCCATCGTAGGCAGCGGTCATGCTGGCCCAAATAGTGTCGCCGCCAATGGCCGGAATGACCTCGGCAAAGAGCAAAGATCCCCATGGCGGCGTTTCGTAATCCGTATTGTCGGTATGCCAAACAGCGCCGACAACGATTTTGCTGCCATCATTTTCCAGCAGCGAGACATTGTCGTAGCCATCATACATCTTCAGCTTTTTCGAATAGGCCGGCTCACCGAAACGGGTCGCCAGGGCCAGTTGCTGCCCAGCAGTAATTGTCTGTTCGCGGAAAAAAACCACCTGGTAGGCCATCAACGCGGTGTGGATAGCATCGAACAACCCGTCATCTATGTTCTGGGCGAGATCGACGCCATGTATTTCTGCGCCAATCGCAGCACTCAAGGGTTCAATCCGCAGTTCGGGCACGGCGTCGGTCTGCGGCATTTCGACGGCTCGTACGATGGTCATTCTTCTTCTCCCTTTCGCGGTTGGATCGACAGCGGCAATTGCTCGGCGCGCCGTGCATTTTGTTCTATTCTGCTCATACACGATCCGGGTCGTTGCAATGAATATGGACGTACCGGATCTTAAGCTAGCTGAAAAAGTGCCCCCGTAACGTACGGCTGTCATACTCGGTGCGGAACCTGCCGCGCCGCTGCAGCTCGGGCACCAGCAAATCCACCAGATCGGTCACAGAGGCCGGCAGGCTTTGGGTCATCAGCATGAAGCCATCGCCTTCGCCAATGTCATACAGTTCTTCCAGCCGGTCGGCTGCCTGTTGCGGCGTGCCGACGATGGACATGACGCCAACAGCGGTGCCGTACCGCCGCGCTGCCTCCAGCAGGGTGACATTGTCGCCAAAATCATTGATCACCATATCGATCATGCCCTGAATGCCGTCCGTCTCCAGCGCCCCAATGGGTTCATTGGCGGGCAATTTCGATAGATCAAAATTGAAATGACCCGACATCAGGGCCAGTGCAGCTTCGTCGGTGGCAACTGACAACAATGCCTCCTTTTTCGCCTCGGCCCCTGCCGCTGTCTCATCAACGATCACATTGACGCCCCACAGCACTTTGAGATCCGTCGGTGCCCGGCCCTGCTGTGCTAGGGCCTTATTCAAGGCCTGACGATGCTGTTTCATGCCTTCCGCCGAACCCCGGACTGCGAATTGAACCTCGGCATGTTTTACTGAAAACGCCAACCCTCTGGGTGAGGAGCCGGCCTGGATCAGCAATGGGCTCACTTGCGGTGACGGGATCACGTTCAGGGGCCCGCGGCAGGAGAAGTATTTTCCCACATGTTCGACGCGATGGACCTTGGCCGGGTCTGCATATTCGCCGCTTTCGCGGTTCATTAAAACCGCGTCCGGCTCCCAACTGTTCCACAGCTTGCCGCATAATTCGACGAATTCATCGGCGTATTCATAGCGCTCGTCATGGCCCATGACTGTCTCGCGGCCAAAATTCTCCGCTTCCGCCCGGCCGCCGGAGGCGACGATATTCCAGCCGATACGGCCCTCAGTCAGATGATCGAGGGTGGCGAATTGCCTGGCTAGCGAAAACGGATGGGAATAGGCGGTCGATACGGTTACGCCAATGCCCAAATGCTCGGTTACCCCGCTGCAAATAGGCACCAGCGGCATGGGATCATGGCGGGGAAATTGCGCCGCATAGCGGATCGCGCCGTCGGGCGAGTTCTTGTAGTTATCATGCAAATTATTCGAGTCGGAAAAGAACAACAGATCGAACCGTCCCCGTTCCAAGGTGCGCGCGATGTGCTGCCAATATTGCGGCCTGGCAAAGTCGAACCCCTGGTAGGAATGCGGCAGCCGCCAGGCGCCGATGGAATGCGGCGAGACGCCGTTGTTGATGATTAATGCCAGATGCATCTGGTCGTTCATGCTTCACTCCCGTCGCTTTTATGCCGCGATCACTGCTTCCCCGACGGTTTGCGTACGTCGCACGATGCGCCGTTCCGCAAGATCAAAGCCATGGCGGCGGTGCATGGTCACGCGATTATCCCACATGGTCACGTCGCCCGGCTGCCACTGGTGTCTGTAGCAAAACGCCGGCTGTGTTGCGTGTTCGGCCAGCCTGCCGATCAGGGCCCGGCCTTCCGCTTCATCCCAGCCCTCGATATACCGTGACAGACCAGGGCTTACATAAAGCGCTCGGGCACCGGTCGCTGGATGGATGCGGACGACGGGGTGGCACGCCGGTTCCAATTTGCGGGATAGCCAGTTTACACTCCGAAGGCCCTCAATTTCCCGCTTACTCTCCTCGTCAAGGGCGGCATAGGCCAGGGTCATGTTGCACCATTCCGTCTCGCCGCCGCTAGCGGGGATTTCAATGCCGTAAAGCACCGAATAGACCTGGGGCTCGGGCATGTATTGCAAATCGCTATGCCAAGCCAGCTCGCCCCCGCCGGGATTGATGCTAGGGTTCTTTTCGCGCTTATCGCCGGCTTGATGATGCTTTTCATGCCTCTGGTCACTGGGGCTCTTGGCTTCGGAACCATCAATGGCGTTGGTCAGGTAAAAGACCAGATCGGAGGCATTGTCCAGCGGATTGGCACCGCCAATTCCCGGCAGAGGATGGCCCTGGGTCTGGCCGAGCGAGGCCGTGAAGGCAATTTGCTCTGCTTCCGTCAAGTCGGCTTGCCCGCGAACCACAAGAACGCCTTGGGTGGCAAGTTCGGCCTTCAGCATAACGATAACATCTTCGGGCACCGGTTCCCGCAAATTCAATCCCCGCACATGTGCGCCGGTTCCCTGGCCCGTCGGGCGGAAGTCTAATTTGGCGGCCGCATTTTCCATCATTGAGTTCTTTCCTAGGATTGGTCGATGTCTGCAATTGAGGCGTCGGTAGGATCAGTTGCCACGCCTTGCCGCAGGGAAGCCGGCCAATAGCCGCGTTCCAATCCGATGCGGTCATAGATGTAGCGGGTGCGCTCGGGGATATGGGCGAAAGCCTGCAAGACCGTTTTGTCCAGCCCAAGTTTGCCGACCAGGAAGCGTTCGGCGTTGCGTTGGTTGGCCGCGAGGATTATCTCCATCAGCTCCTCGTTATCAGCGACCATCCGGCGTTTCTTTTGCTCCTGTTCCCCGGCGCTGCCGCTGTTCAGGTATTCGCGGATCGCTGGAAACAGGAAATCCAGATGGCCCGCTTCTTCGGCAATCTCGTTTGTGAACCACTTGGCCAGCACTTCATCATACATGAACGGTTCAAGAATATTGGTTTCCGCCGGGTAGGCTTCGGTATGCAGACCAACAACCGCGAAGAACCCGCCCAGATCCCGCCTTAGGATAGGCTGCACCGAGGCGACCAAGTCCTCGAATTTAACCTCCGTGCCCGACCACAGATCCTCGCCGGACATATAGCTGCCGCGGGTCATATAGCTGGCCGCGTGCTGCATATCCTGATGCGCCATCTTGATGATACAGGTGCGCCAGGCTGCAGGCATCTCGTAAAGTGACGAGGCATAGGTGCACCCGCCAACGATCAGCGACAGCTCAATATGCCCCGAGGCACCCAAATACCGGCCCAACAGACGTTTGCGCGCCGGCTCCCAGGTGGATAGGTCTGCATGGGTTTTTCGGCGCAAAAGATCCTGTACCGCCAGCCACTGCTTGTTCCAGCCCGGATCGGCCGCGACAACGTCCGGCGGCTCAGCCGGTATTGGCGGGAAATTCGCTTCTCCATAGGCGACATCCTCACGGATGAGCCGTGGCAGTGAATTGATGTCATACATGACGCCTGACCTCTATTTGAAGCACCAATTGTTAGGGAATTACTCTCCAATTGCAACCGTCAGGTATTGAATGATGGCTGCCGAAACAAAAACCGCTCTACCCTGCTTTTGGCCCACGCAAGAGTGTCACCAACATGGGCTGGTCGAAAGCGTAGTCACCCGCATCGGTTTTTCCGGCTTCGAAAATGGCGCGCACTTCTGGCTTGTCGACTTTCTCACGGGCGATCCGATTATACGATACGCCGGTCACTTGAGCTAACAGCGCCTCGAAATCCTGGTGGCGGGTCGAACGCATGCTGGTGTAGCGCGCCGCCTCGGTGAACAAGCCATCGCCGGTGTCGTGAAGGGCTTTCTGGGCGGCGGTGCGCATTTCGGTTTCGTCATTGTAAAAGCGTTGCAGGGCAAAACTGCTGCCCGTCATCAGCGGCTCCAGGGAGTAGAGGAAACCTTCCGGCCGCAATACCCTGGCGGCTTCGCCGATGACCGTGGCCATCAGGTCCAAGGGAACATGGTGCATCGAATAGAAAAAGAACACGGCGTCCTGGCTGCTGTCAGCCATGGGAAGCGTTTCGCCACCGCTCTGGATGAAAGTGCAACCCGGCACCGCCTGGGCGACCCGGTTCTTTTCCGCCTGAACCGGGTCGGGCTCCACGCCGATCACCGTGGCGCCCCGTTTTGCGAGTTCGACGGAGAAGCGCCCGCCGCCGCAGCCCACATCGACAACCCGCAGGCCCGCTACATCGATAAGATGGTCCAATACATCTAGGTCACTCTTCTCGCCAAGTTCGGTAGCCATTGCGCTTTCACGTCCTCTATGAGTTCAAATCATTGGTCTAAATCGTTGCCCGGCACCGACTGCACCGCTATCGCGCAGCTTGCAGCACTCTCTCGTTGGCCGCTGCGCCTGCCCACAAATTCGGTCGCGCAATGGCGAAAATGCTCTTCTTCGAGTTTTTGCCGATCCGATCCATGTGGCGAATATGGATCATGCCCACCGCCGCGACAATGTTCACGGCCACGCTACACTATCAATTGTGGCTATGCTACGCTACTGCGGTTCAAAACTTGTATAGGAGTCATGAGATGGATTATGTAAGATATATTGACCGCACCCGAGATTATTATCTCTCGCAAGGTTACGAGAAACCCTACGAGTGGGCGCATTTCGACGAGGTCCCCTTCACGCCATTGCAGAAACCTTTGTCGGAATGCAGGATCGCATTGGTATCGACAAGCGATATCGCCGTGAAAGGCGATGAAGACGAGGGCGACCCCGCCGAGCAACTATTCATCGGCAATGTCTATTCAATACCGGCAAATATCCCGGTCGAGCAGCTTTACTCACACCAGGAGCATTATGACGTTCACGCCACTAGTTTGGATGACCCCAACAGTTTTTTCCCGGTCACACGTTTACAGGAAGCGGCTTCGGACGGATTGATTGCAAGTGTTACCGAACGTGTGCACGGTGTCTTTACCGCCTATAGCCATCGCCGCACCCTGGAGAACGATGCGCCCGAGGTTCTCAAGCGCTGCCGGGAGGATGGCGCCGACGCCGTCGTCCTGACCCCTGTTTGACCCGTGTGTCACCAGACCGTGAGTCTGGTCGCACGCTATCTTGAGGAACACGGCTTGCCGACCGTCATCATCGGCACTGCCCGCGATATCGTCGAGCATTGCGGCGTGGCACGCCATGTTTTCACTGATTTCCCGCTGGGTAATCCGTGTGGCGAGCCGTTCGATACCGGGATGCAGCGCAAGATCGTGGACGCCAGCCTAGAGCTGTTGGCGAGTGCCACGGCACCGCGCACGACGATCCAGTCGCCCTTCACCTGGAGCAAGGGCGAAGACTGGAAGGAGCTGATCTTCACCGAAGAGCAGCCTTTCCTGGAAGGCGAGGCCCTTGATAACTGGATGGCAGCGAAGGCAAAATACCGCGAATTGAAGGAAAAGGGCGAAGTCTGAGATAACTGCCGATGAGCAACCCGATCACCAGTCCGGGCCCTTGAGCCGGCGGCAAAAAAAATAATAATTAGGAGGAATGAGCAATGAATAAAGACGACATGCACCTAACGACAGAGAGCGCCGAGGCGCGTAGCCACCTCGACAATGCCATGCAAGGCATGTGTCTGTGGAAAGCAGACTTCATGAACGACATCAAGTCTGCCCTGACGGCCGATCCGGACTTCGCCATGGCCCATGCGGTCAGGGCCCTGGCGTTGTCGGCCGGGCGGCACGTGCGTTTTCTGCCAATGATGCGGAGCGGCCTGGAAAAGGCCAAGGCCGGCAATGTGCCGTTGAGCGCTCATGAAAACGGCTATATCGAGGCGCTCGAACACGCGGTCAATCAACGCCCGGACCTGGCGATTGCAACCTATCGGAAGATCCTCGACGAACATCCATGCGATATGTTCGTGCACCGACTGGCCCAGCAGGAGTTATTCAATTTCGGTCGTATGAACGATATGTATGCGGTTGCGGAAAAGGCCGCGCCCCACTGGACGCCGGAGATGACGAACTATCCGATCTTCCTTGCCAACCGCGCCTTCGCCAACGAGGAAACCCTGCATTACGAGGAGGCCGAGCGTTATGGTCGGGCGTCAATTGAGTTGGACCCCAGCGATCCCTGGGGTGCCCACGCGGTGGCGCATGTCTTGGTCATGCAGGGCCGGATAGACGACGGTGTTAAATGGCTCGAAGGGTTGTGCGGCAACTGGGCCGGTAAGAACCAAATCGTTCATCACAACTGGTGGCACCTCTGCCTCTTCCTGCTGGAGCGGGGCGAGCACGAGCGCATCCTGGAGCTTTTCGACGCCGAGGTTTACAATCTGCAGTCGCCGCTGATCCAGGCCATGCCCGACAATGTCATCGACGTTACCAACGTCGCCGCCCTATTGCTGCGCCTGGAACTGCGCGGCGTCGACGTCGGCGAACGCTGGCAAGTTGTGCTGGAACCAGCCGAGGGCCGTATCGGCAATCACGCCCACCCCTTCACCTCCGCCCATGCGGCCATCATCCTGGCTGCCTGCGGTCGTTTCGAACAGGCCGACGAATTGGTCCGTTCCATGACGGAATTTGCCGCCAGTGATGACGGCCCGTACGGCGAATGCACGCGCAAGGCGGCACTGCCCGCGGCCAAGGCGGCGATCGCTCACCGCAAGGGTGATCATGAGGCTGTGGTGGCGGGCTTCATGCCGGGCCGGCTCGATCTCGTGGCCATGGGAGGCAGCCAGGCGCAGCGGGATATCTTTTTCCAGATCCTGGTAGATTCCTGTCGCAAATCGGGCCGCGAGGAGGATCTCGCACAACTGGCACAGGACCTCAACACCATTGGTTTCGAAGCGGTCAAGCAACGCACATTATATGCTGAGGCTTTCGCCGCCTAGAGCATGTCTACTTTAAACATGCTCGGATTTTTAAGAGGAGAGCAATTGAACCAATAGCTTGGATTACAAGAGTGAATCCAATTGATTGAAAATTGCCCTCGCGCGGATCCTGCTGCCCAGCCGCGATAAGATGGGTGGATCGCAGAGTACGGCAAATCCTCTCAAGCCGCGCCGCCGTCGCGAAGGGCGGCGCGATCCGCTTTGTCATAGCCCAATTCGGCAAGGATCTCGTCGGTGTCACGGCCAATTTCGGGTGCCGGGGCAAGATCGGGTGAACCGGATGCGGCGAAGGCATTGATCTGTCGCAGCGGCCCCGCGGCGGGGTGTTCCGATGTCATGACCGTGCCGCGCGCCTTAAGCTGGGGATCGTCGAAGGCCTCGGCCGGTGAGCGCACCAGCGAGACCTCGATATCGAGTGGGCGAAGCTCTGCCACCGTTTCCGCAGCAGTTTTCGCCGCCAGCGCCTCGGCAAGGAACGCCGCGGCCTCGGCGTCGCCCGGCACCATGCCGCGTTCGGCCAGATCAGCCCGGCCCAGGTGCGTGAACAGCGCCCGGCAGGAGGCGGGCCGGGCGGCACCAATGGCAATGTGGCGACCGTCGGCGGTGGGGTAAACGTTGTAGGACGCGCGTGGCGCACGCACGGCCTGGCCGCTTCCGGGGCGCTGGGTGCCGTGGGAGACCGCAAGCATGGAAAAGGCGACGTCCTGCATTGCCAGGTCGATATAGGTGCCTGCGCCCTCGACCGCCGCTTTGCGCAGCGCCGCCGCGATCGCGAACCCGGCGGCGAGCCCGGTGCCGGCGTCGGCGACAAAGGTTTCAGGCAGCCCGGGCTCGGCCCCTCGCGGTGATGTCGTCTGCAGCAAACCGGTGGCGGCCTGAAAGATCAGGTCATAGCCCGGGCGTAGACGATCAGGGCCGTCCTGGCCAAAGCCGGAGATCGCGCAATAGACCAGCCGTTGATTGAGCCCGCGAAGCGTCTCCCAATCTATCCCAAGACGTTTCGCAACGCCCGGCCGGTGGCCCTCGATCACCACATCGGCCCTGGCAGCAAGGCGGTGGATCACCCCACGCCCGATTTCGCTGCGCAGGTCCAGTTGCATCGAGCGTTTGCCCCGGTTAAGCAGAAAATCCTCGTCCGTGATCGTGCCCGAACCGCTTCCCGGACGCTCGACACGAAGCGAGCGGGCACCCCAGCCAACCAGCAGACTGCCCGTAAATTTACCCGGCGTCATAACGCCGATCTCCAAAACCTCAATACCCGTTAGGCTATCTTTCATACTGAACCTCGCCCTTGCATGATGTGGCGGAAGGGACAATCATAACCGGGACCGGTCAGAGAACAAGTGAGGCGATGGCCCGCGGAGGGGATAAATCGTGCCAATTACCAAAAATTTCGTGCTGTTCTGTGCGGGTGGCGGGCGGCGTTGTCGAGGAGCGGACGCGGTGACAGATCATTTTCGACATTCATCAGGCCACCGGGCAGAGGTTGCAATGAACAGACCAGGCGATCAGCTGGGGGAGATCCGCCCTTTCGAGATGACGGTTGATGCGATGTTCCGCAGAGCGGTTGCGCATTGGCCCAAGCGGCCATTCGTAATGGCGGATGGAACGCAGATATCATACGCCGAGATGGAAGCCTATGTGGAGCAAGCGGGTCGGGCGCTCCTCGCCCTCGGCGTCGCGCCGGGCGACCGGGTCGCGTTGTGGATGTCGAATATCTGGGAATGGATCGTCGTGCAGCTCGCAGTGACGCGGATGGGGGCCGTGCTGACGCCGATCAATACCAGATTGCGGGTCGATGACATGGGGCATATCCTGCGCGATTGCGGTGCCACGGTTCTGTTTACGCAGGGGGCTTCGAAGGAATTTTCCTATGTTGAGGTCATGGGGGAGATACTTACCGCACTTGGCCCCGACACCTCATTACGCCATGTCGTGGTGGCACGGTCGGCTGGTTCGACGGAAGTTTTGGCCGGGGCTATGCCTCAACTATTCGTAACCTGGGACGACTTCATGGCAGGGGCCGAGGCCATTGATGACGCACCGCATCCCGCCACAGATCCCGGAGAATTGGCCTATATCCTTTATACATCGGGCACCACTTCGCTGCCCAAGGGGGTCATGCTCAGCCATGCCTGTCTCAACCATGCGATCAACATAGCCGGGGCGTTTCAGGACGGTGATATCACTTTTCTGGTCTATCCATTGTTTGCGATTACCGGTTGCCACAATGCCGTGTTGAAGTCGATCCTGCTTGGCGGTTGTATCGTGATGCAGGAAAGGTTCGAAGCGGCAGAAGCCCTGGCGTTAATCGAACGGCACGGCTGCACGGTCATTGGCTGCATCATCAATGTTCTGGACGAAATCGCCGCCCTGCCCGATTTCGATGCGACACAGGTCGCCAGTCTCAGAATAGCCAACGTGTTTCCGCGCCGACCTGAGCATTTGGATTTGTTGCAGCGTTTTGGCGTCGCGGCGGCGACCACCGGGTACGGCATGACGGAAACCACGGGCCCGGTCAGCTTCATCGCCGACCTTGACCCGGCTTCCATGACCTCGGAAGGCCGCCCCTGGCCCGGCGACGAGGTCCGTTTGTTGAGGGAGGATGGCGGCGAAGCCGAAGTCGGCGAAGATGGTGCGATCATCGTGCGCACCCGCCATAACATGATCGGCTATTTCAACAATCCCGAAGCCACAGCCAAGACCATCGATCAGGACGGTTGGCTGCATACGGGGGACATTGGCCGCTGGGACGCGCAAGGCCGTCTGACCTGGGTGGGACGGGCCAATGATATCATCAAGAGTTCCGGCTTCAACTTCGCATCGCAGGAGGTCGAGGCTTATCTGAGCCGCCATGCCGCCGTCGAAGAAGTCGCTATCGTGGGGGTTCCTGATCGGGGCAAGGGAGAAGTGGCCGCCGCCTTCGTGGTTCCGAATACGGGCATGTCCATGGAGCTTGAGGCTATGCGGGCGTTTTGCGCGGGCCAGATCGCATCCTACAAGATACCGGGTCACCTTTTCATTCGGAATGAATTACCAAAAACCGCGAGCGGCAAGGTCCGAAAGGTCGAACTGAAGGCATGGTTTCTAGAGCGCTAGTGGCGCAATAAATATCAAGTGTGAAATACAGGGAGAATTCTGCAGTGGAAGACGAGGTGGTTGCGGAGCTTGAGGCCAGGCGGGCGAGCGGACGCGAAGGCGGCGGCGAGGCGCGAGAGGACAGGCTCAGGTCGCTGGGCAAATTGCCGGTGCGGGAACGCCTTGATTTGCTGCTTGATGAACACAGCTTCGAGGAAATCGGCGTGCTGGCCCACAGCCAGCTTGATGCGTTGAAAGACCGGACCCCGTCCGACGGCACTGTGGCGGGTAGCGGCAAGATCGATGGCCGTACGGTGTTTGTCAGTGCCGACGATCCCACCGTGCTCGCCGGTACACGGGGGCGGGTGGCCGAGGTCAAGTTGACCCGCGTGCGCGAATTGGCCTTGCGGGAGAAAAAACCATTCATCATGCTGAGCGAGGCGGGTGCCGCGCGGGTGCAGGAATCCCGCGGCGCGGTTTCCGCCGGCCTGGGTAGGGGTTTCGAAAATCACTTTCATATGAGCGGTCTGTTGCCCCAGGTATCGGTGCTGATGGGGGCCTGTTTTGGCGGGCCGTCCTTCGTGGCTTCGCAGGGCGATTTTACGGCGATGGTCGAAGGCACAGGTTTCCTCGGTATGTCGGGACCCCCGGTGGTGAAAGTTGGCATCGGCCTGGACTTATCACCTGACGCCATTGGCGGCGTGGAGATGGCGGCGAAAATAACCGGCCAGGTTGATCATGTTGGCGTAAACGAAGCCGAAACTTTGGCGGCTGTGCGCCGGTATCTGTCTTATTTTCCCAGTAGCGCGGAGCAGTCACCACCAACAGTCGCCCCCCGGGCCGCGCCCTGTGACACAGCGGAAGGTGGATTGGCGCTCACCAGGTTGGTGCCTGAGAACCACCGTCGCGCCTATGACGTCATCAAGTTGATCCACCTGATCGCCGACGAAGACAGCCTGTTTCACCTACGACCCGAATATGGCAAGAATCTGGTTACCGTGTTGGCCCGCATGGCGGGGCAGCCGGTTGGTATTGTCGCCAACAATCCCATGCAAAGGGCCGGCGTACTGGACGAGAAGGCGGCGATCAAGGCGCGCAAGTTCATTGATCTTTGCGACGCGTTCCATATCCCACTGATTTTTCTGTGCGATACGCCGGGCTTTCTCGTCGGGCCGGAGATCGAAAAGCACCGGATGGTCAGCCTGTGCGGCCGACTGTTGAATTCCCTGATGGCCGCCAGCGTACCGAAAATCACCATCGTTCTGCGCAAGGCCGTCGGCATGGCCTATATCGCCATGTGCGGTCGGGCCTGTCATCCGAACGCGATTATATCCTGGCCGACGGCATTTTTCGACGTCATGGGGCCGGAGGCCGGCGTCATGCTTGTGTACGGCAAGGAAATCGCAGCCGCCGCCGACCCAGAGGCAAGGAAGCAAGAGATCCTTATCGAATTGGAAGGCGAGGCAAGCGCCTATGCAACGGCGGGCATGGGACTAATCGACGACATCATCGCGCCGCTGGAAACGCGGCCCTTTATTTTAAGGACGCTTGAACGCACGCAGGGCTGCGATGTAACCGCCTTCAAGCATCGGATCGACCCTTGATGCGACGTTCGCGGATGCGGAATTTTCGATGAAGCGTTAAATTTTCCAGATTTAATCTTTCGCCGGGGGGGCGGAATGGGTTAGGGAAAGAAGAAGGTCCAATGAACAAAAAACTACACCTGACCGGTTTCATGCTCTATTGCCCGGCGCCGCATATGATCATGTCATGGGTTTATCCGCCCGATAAGATACGCCATCAATGGTATGAAATTGAATACTGGGCCGAAATTGCCCGCACGCTGGAGCGCGGCAAGTTTGATATGTTCTTTTTCGCCGACGGTCTTGGCGGCGGCATCAATCGAGCCAGCGTGCGTTATGCCATTCAATTCCCCACCCACGACCCGTTGACACTGGTCCCCTATCTGGCGGCGGTAACCGAGAAACTTGGGTTCGCCGTCACCATGTCGACCACCTTTTATCAGCCCTATATGCTGGCGCGAAAGCTGGCCAGCATCGATCATATCACCAAGGGCCGCATCGGCTGGAATATCGTCTCCTCAATCTCGTCGGGCGAGGCCCGCAATTTCGGCATGGATGCATTGCCGCCCCACGATGAACGCTACGACCGCGCCGACGAATTCATGGACGTGGTGCGCAAGCTTTGGCAAAGCTGGGATGATGGTGCCGTCTTGATGGATATGGAGAATGCATTGTTCGCCGTGCCGGAGAAAATTCACAAGATCGACCATAAAGGCAAATGGTTTGACGTCCAGGGACCGCTGGCGGTTCTGCCTTCGCCGCAAGGTGTCCCATACCTGTTTCAGGCCGGCAGCTCAGACCGGGGGCGGGATTTCGCGGCCAAGCATGCCGAATGCGTTTTCGGCTCTTCCGCCGGCACGAAACAAATGCGGGCCATGGTTGATGACATTCGCGACCGCGCCGAACGGTATGGCCGTGATCCGGAAAAGATAAAATTCATCTGGTCGGCCCAGCCCCTGGTCGCGGCATCTGAATCCGAGGCCCGCACCCGCCACGCCGAAATCCGTGCCCGCATTCCCCTCGAGGCGCAATTGTCCCTGATGTCCGCACACTTCAACTGCAATCTGACCAGATACGACCTGGACGTCCCCGTGCGGCAGCTTGACCTGGATATTCAGGGCACCCGCGGCATGTTGGAAACCTATATGCGGGGCAATAAAGACATCACATTACGTGAGATTGCCGGCACCTATCTCTCCAGCAGCGATGACAGCCCCATGGTCGGCACGCCGGAGCAGGTGGCGGACTACTTCGCCTATTTGATCGAAGAAGGCGGCGGCGATGGTTTCCAGATTACGCCATCGTATTACGCGCCGGATTTCTACATGGATATTGTCGACTTGTTGGTTCCCGTCCTGCAAAAACGCGGGATGTTACGCAAGGACTATGGCAACGAGGCGACGCTGCGGGATCGTATGCAGGGTTGATCTTCCGCGCCTAGCGGATAGGGACCATCCGTTAGAAGCGGACCACTAGAATATTTTCGACAGATACTTCAACCCCGTATCGGGCAGGACAGTGACGATATTGGCGGGACCTTCCAGCTGCCCATTGGACGCA
>Ga0233439_10001905_pt1 | contig 24762 bp, 28 predicted proteins | sample SI_123_September_6_FD_182713 | JGI IMG/M metagenome (GOLD analysis project Ga0233439, IMG submission 182713) | Seawater microbial communities from Saanich Inlet, British Columbia, Canada - SI_123_September2016_100_MG | ecosystem: Environmental > Aquatic > Marine > Inlet | place: Canada: British... | reverse complement strand
AATAGCGTTTTCAAGGCTGCGAGAAGCACGGTCAATCATACCGACTGGATTTGCGTCTCCTTGGTCCCTGTGTCCAGACTTAGCATAGTTTCGGGCATTCATGCGTCGGTCAATAGAAGCCGAGCCTTTCTTACCTGCGATATTTACTTGGTAAGGTGTGAATTGTCCTTTCTTGTTACGACGAATGTATTTGCGAGTGCCGTCAGCAGTTGTCATAACGGTGCGGGGTCCTGTTCCTCCGTAGCCGGAGGCTTCAAAAGTTTCTGCGGAGCCATACCATTGTGGAACTCCGTCACCAGATTCCAAAGCAGATGAATCACCGAAAGAGTTAGCAATAACTGGGATTCCCATGTATTCTACTTCAGCATTATATTGTTGTCCACAATCAAGACAATGACCAAGACTTTCGGAAACTGCATCTTTACCACATGAAAAACACTTGCCCATAGATTCTGCACCCATAACGCCAGCGATTTCATCTTTCATTTCTTGTGTGGCTTCTCCAACGGCTTCTCCACGAAGTTTTCCGAAAAGGAATAGTCCTCCGCCAACAGCAGTTAATCCAAGTGTTAAATATCCAGCAGGACCGTAGCAGCCCAAACCTGATAGTTCTTTCATGGAACGGTAGCCGAGAATGCCACCACCAATAATCATTCCTGCGCCTGTGATAGTCTTTGCATCCATACTTTGCACCTAACTCAGCATGAGTTGTTCTGATACTTAAAGACTTCGGTAAAATCACCTATTGTTATTTTTACGAAACCACATTCCACAAGAATGACAAACCAAAGTTTTGGAATCTACATCACATTGTCTGCGGCAAGGACCGCCTACTGGTATCCAATCAGACATAAGATTCAACCCTTTCAACAAGTATGTTATATTGTTCAGGAGAAAGTTCTCCTCGATAGGACAAGAACTTAAACGTCAAAATTGTAAGAAACTTACTCAAGCGGGTGCGTAACATCAATATCACCGAGGGTCCAACGAAGGGTTTTGATTACACCTTCTAATGCTTTCTTGTTGCGTGCTGCTTCCTTCATAATAGTTTTGTTACCACGTTCTCTGGCTTGAAAGAAGGTATTCACCCAATAATTCTGTTTGCGTTCTGCTGCGTATAACATCTGTTCGATTTCATCCCATGTTCTTCCATAGGAAAAGTGTTCAGAATCTTGGTGGTCGCTCAATGCCATTTTACATCAATCCAGTATGGTATTCTGGAAGTTGTGCTGCTATTTAAAACTTCGCTTACTCTTCAGATTCTAACGATTCAGCAATAACTGGCGTTATAGAAATCCTTTCTGATTTATTCAAAGCCGAAGCGATGTAAATTAAAGTCTCCATTGTGAGCGCATCAAGATTAACTTTCGCACGATTTGATTTTTCGTTTCGATTATTCCATGAAGCAACGCTACGCTTGTTGAGAGAACTAAGTCTCTTGCCAACATATTCTTGAAGTTGCTTTCGGCTGCAAAGCACACGCATTTGGGCTGGTGTCATACGACGGGGGTTCATAGTATGTGTATAGGTTTTCACTTACTTAAAACTTCCTTGAATCAAGGCAAATCTTCTCCAATAATCCAAGACCACGGAAACATTAACATCCAAATAACTGCACGAAACAAGTTCAAGAAAAGACTCTTCATAGAATCTCATCCGTCATTACTTATCGTGTTATTACTTAACCTTCTAATTCGTCAAGAATGCCGTCGCCATCATCGTCATTGTCTAAGTAATTATCTAATCCGTCATTGTCCGAATCAAATTGACCTGTTGCATCGTTACCATCATTTTGCTCGAACCAATCGCTCAAACCATCGTTATCGTCATCGAGGTCTGACATATCCCAGATACCATCGTTGTCGTGGTCGTAGCGATAAGCGGAGAATGCTCCACCGGTTTCATCAACGTCAAGAATGTTGTCGTTGTCATCATCGTCATCCACACCATCATTGAGTCCATCATTGTCGTGGTCACGAGAAGCATCAGAGCCGTTGTCGTAAAAGTCCTTGTAGTTGTCCACACCGTCGTTATCAATATCTAAATCGAAACGGTCTTCAATTTTATCGTTGTCGTGGTCGTAAATGTTGGTATTATCGTTGCCGTCATTGACTTCTTCGTTGTCATTAAGACCGTCACCATCATCGTCGTCGTCTTCTGCATCAACGATACCATCATTGTCGTGGTCCATTGGGGAATCATCCATAGAATCTGGAATGCCGTCATTGTCATCGTCAGTATCCAAATCATTAGGAATACCGTCACCGTCATTGTCGTTTTCGCCGTTTTGGTCTTGGTTGTCTAACTGTTGCCCTTGTTGAGTATCAGTTTGTTGTCCCTGCTGACCTTGCTGGCCGTTTTGAGTTTGGCCTTGTTGTTGTTGGCTTTGCCCGTTTTGGTTTTGACCGTTCTGTTCCTCGGCTTGTTGCTCGGATTGTTGGCCGCCTTGCTGACCGCCCTGTTGTTGTTGGCCTTGACCATTATCTTGTTGTTGGCCTTGCTGACCAGACTGACCTTGATTGCCCTGCTGACCTTGCTGACCTTGCTGGCCTTGTTGTCCTTGTTGCCCTTGTTGTCCTTGCTGGCCTTGCTGTCCTTGTTGTCCTTGTTGGCCCTGTCCTTGACCCTGACCTTGTGATTGGCCTTGTCCTTGACCTTGACCCTGACCTTGACCTTGACCTTGACCTTGCCCTTGCCCTTGTCCCTGTCCTTGTCCTTGTCCTTGACCCTGACCCTGACCTTGACCCTGACCTTGCCCCTGTCCTTGTCCTTGACCTTGACCCTGCCCTTGTCCTTGTCCCTGTCCTTGACCTTGACCTTGACCTTGACCTTGACCCTGACCTTCACCTTGTCCTCCAGCGTCGGATTCTCCGCCACCTTCAGTGCCACCATCTCCAGAACCTGCTCCTGATTCGCTAAAATCGGGGTCATAAGCATCGGGGATTCCATCTCCATCGGAGTCAGAATACTCACCATCGTTGGGGTCTGTTGGGAATGAATCTGTATTATCGGGTTTTCCATCCCCATCTGTATCAGAATTGTTAGGGTTTGTTCCCTTTGCATATTCTTGAGCATTGGTTAAACCGTCACCATCTGGGTCAGCGTTAGCATCGCCACCGTTAGTAGGGTTAAGACCATTACTGACTTCCCAACCATCGGGAAGACCATCGCCGTCTGAATCAGCGTTGTTCATGTTAGTGCCGTGAGTTTGTTCTTCGGAGTTGGTAAGTCCATCTCCATCCCAATCAGCCCCACCATCGGAAGGGTCGAGTGGGTCAGAACCATCGGCGGCTCCAACACCTGCGCTCATAACGAGCATCAGGGTAGTCAGTAGTGCAAGCATCGTATTTTTGAATCTGTTATTTTTCATAGTAATCGTTTCCTATATTGTGTTGTTCATAGGGAACCCACTGTTCCCTCTAATAACAAATAGAACTAATCAACTATTTAAAGGTTAGGTGGAATTGTGTAACGATTCAACTAACAGGGCTGATTTTACATTAAACCTGCTTACCTCTGCCGTCTTACCTCTAAAACGGTGGTTGGGTGTTCGTCGAACCCTTACAATTATTCTGTAAAGTAAGAAGTATTTTCTTCGGGAACATCGTCGTCATCAGATTCTTCTTCGTCTCCGAGTTCTTCTACGGCGACACGATAACGTCGAGTTTCTCCGTTCACTACACGTTCTACAATAACGGTGACACGAAGCCCTTCTTCTTCAGAATCTTTGGCTACCAAAACTTCTTCAACAACTTGAGACTTAGGGAGATTGTTAGACAACAAAGCAGCCACCATACGATTTATGTCTGCAATTTGCGTGAGTAAGTTAGTAGGCTTTTTATAACGGTAAGGTTGATACGACCACTTACTTTTTTTAGGGTCTTCGTAAGGTGTGTAAGGGTTACTAAAATCATTGATAAAATACTTCCAGAAATCATCCATGACTCCCATAAGGTTCACCACCCATTTAAAGTTATGGACATTTTAACCGCTATTGCGGTAGAAATCTATGATTTCACACTCCGGATAGGGGAAACTCGAAGAGTTGGGGAAAGGTTGTCCCCGATTACCAGATTTCTGGTAATGATTCGGCTAAGAATCATCAGTATTCTTCTATTGAGGGCAAAGACCACGGGGCTTGATAAATCGGGCGATTAACGAGACACCTAAGATGAACTTTGTTGCCGTGTTGGTAAGCCGTGGATTCACCGGGCAAAATATGTTGATTACAAGATTGACAGTAATTTAACACTGAGTTCGCCTCACAGAATCTCATCTGATAAATCGTCAAGTGGGCTGCGGAATACTTTTGCTTCCACTGTTTCAGAATCACGCTGCAAAATCTCTTCTGTAACTGAGTCCCAATCCGAGTCATCTGGTTCAATGATTTCAACATAACCATCTGATACGAAAGTTATTGACAAAACATCTGGATTTTCAGGGTCCTCTTGGAAAAACTGAAGAACTTCGATGTAATCTCGTGAATCTGCATTAGCAGCCATTAGTGCTGACAAACCTTCGTTGATAAGTGTTTCAACTCCTCGGCGTGAGGGGGTGTTACGTCGGAAAACTAAATCTCCACCCATATAACCTTCAATAGAATACATCAGTTTATTGATATGAGTTCAACTACTTAAACCTTCGGGTCAGTAAGGTCGTCATCGAGAACATAACCTTTGGGTAATCCTGCTTCTTCATCATCAGAGAATCCCGAAAGTTTAGAAATCTTGGATTTGAGGTCTTCAGTGCTGGTCGGTGAACGACAACGGGTGCAAAGTAATTCTAAACTGGGAATGATGGTGTTAAGTGAATCCCATGAATAATCTAAAATGTATCTTGGTGTGTCGTCAGAACTACTTCGACTGGTCCAAACTGCACGTCGGCTGGAATCTTTAGGAACGATTATTAAATCTGAAGGTTCGTCGAAACTACAACGGCTACAACTGGATGTGAAATAATCCCAAAGATACTGTCGCTTTTGGTCACGAAGACGTTGTTTGGAACTAACGGCTTTATTGACCAGATTTTTACGAGTTTTATTACGGCGATAATACTGCCTGTTGTAAGCGTCTTGATACGCTTTTTTCTTGGCTGGGTCGGTGTAAGGCATTCTTGATTCCTCAAGAATACTATGGTCGTTCTGATACTTAAAACATTGGTTTCAAGACCTTAGATGATAAGTCCTGTAATCAAAGCCACGACACCGGGAACTGCGGCAACCCAAACTTGCCACCATCTATCGGCTGCCTTTTCTTGTTGAGTCAATCTTTGGTCTAACAATTCCATGCGTGTAATCAAAGGAGGTCTGCCGTTGCCATCTCGAACTACTTTGTTCATGTAATCTAAACTTTCATCAACAGTTTCTAAACGTTCAGAAACTTGTCCCATCATTTGTTTCATTTCAGAAGTTTCGGTTACAAAACCTTCTACCATGCGAAGCAGGTCTTGTCGGAACTCGTCAGATTCGGTGGACATAGTTTCACTCTCCAGAACTTAGTTTAGAAATGAGGGCTGTTAATTGTGTGCTACGAAGTAAAAGTGTATCCATGTGTTTCTCGGTCATGGCGGCCCATGCTACGGCATCATTGGCTCGAAGCGAGGCGGTGGCTAAAAGTATTTCAATATGTTCCATATTATCACTTCTTTGGTTTAAATCCTGCGGCACGAAGGCCAGCCTTGATAGCATTAGTCTTTTTTCTGTATCTTGCTTCTTGAGATTTGGTCGGTGACCAGTATTCTGCGAAGTCGAAACCATAAAGATAAGGTAATTGAGATGCAATAATTTCAACATCTGGACCCCACATGGGATTACCCCACCCGACATTTGCTTCTTCATCATCAGAATACTGTGGCTCAATGTCAATATAAAAATCGTTAAAAGGAGAGCCGTTTATGATAGGTCCATGACTGTAAATGTGGGCTGCAAGTTTGCGAGCGTCTGATTGGGTGGTCATGGGATTCGTGTAATCACAGATGGGGCAAGCATCATATCGGTAATCTTCTCCAATGTGGAGTTCAAACTTATTGTGATACCATGAAGGAGGTGTAGTCAGCGAAAAATACTTGTAGTAAGGTTCGGAAACAAGGAATCCATGATGGTCATAAAACTGCCAGACCAATGCAACTTTGTTTTTGGATTTGTTTTCCCACGGACTAAACACGAATTGGTCGTCACGAAAATACTCAAGGTATTCTCGGTCTTCAACAACTCCCCGATAGCCCTTGATTTTGTCAGGAAGGTCGTGAATGTATCTTCGGAAACGATGCAACACCCAAGCATAAGTTCGGTCTGAGAAAAACTTACCTGAACCACACTTGTTGTAACCTTGAGAACTCAAGTGATTTTCAATAATGTTGGTTTCATCATCCCAGTCTTGTTTTAATCCTTCATCGTCTTCGGTATCAATCCAAGAAATACCTTTCTTATTGATTCCTTCGGCACCTGCCATCCAACGTTGGCTTTTGCCTGATTTCTTGACTTCCCACATATTGCCGTCGTTGCCTCGCATTCGAGTGCCAATCTTTCGGCGGGTGGCTGAAATTGTAGGTGCTTTACGACCAGTCTTGGCCTTAGCCTTAGATTTCTTAGTAGTCTTTGGCTTGGCTGTAACCTTGCCTTCAATGATTGGTAACAAGGCTTTTAATTGTTTTTTAATTGATTTGGGTCCACCATCTGTATAGTTCCAAGATTGAACAATGTATTCCCACACCTCATAATCATCTGTATCATAATTTTGCAGGTAGCGAAAACTCGCAGGTGCCCTTTCTCGCACAGAGGTATCGCCCATCTCAGGGGCTTGCTCAATTTTTCCTGATTTAGCAATTTTGAGCCACCCATCGTAGATTTTTTTATCCTCTCGGTCCATGGAATCACGAGGAACAATTTTGGTGAGGGCTGTAATTTCCCTAATCCAATATGGTTTAAGGAGTGCAACAAACTTTTTCTTGGCTTGAAGGGAGGTCATACGACCCTTTTTTGGTGCTTCAAAGGTTTCGGACCAGAAAATATCAGAAGGAGGTCCGGATGGGGAAGAAAGTCCATTGTTTTCCCATGAGATAATCTGGTCTCCTGTTGAGCCGCCCGTAGGGTTGGATTCGGTCATAACAACTATTGTCACAGTTCTGATACTTAAAGAGTATGGTGGGCTTGCCAAGATTTGAACTTGGGTCTAACGACCCCCAGCCGTCAAGTATAGGCCAAACTAACCCACAAGCCCGTGGCGTAGCCCACCGACCCGTTGGAGGCGAGAGGAGACCGAAAAGAAGAGGTCACGAGTCGGGGACTACAAGACTATGTAAGTTGAATCACCTACTTAAAGTTCAACTTCAGAAGATTCTGATAAGGCTGCTGTGGCTTTAGTGATAACTGCTTCAACTACTTGTGATTCAGAATCTGTGGTCACAAAGTCCAAGTCACACACGTCGTTGTCACAGAATCTTTCGACCACTACTTCTTCACCTTTGATTCGACCAAAGGAAAGTTTGCCAAGTCCTGACTTGAGATTGTGATATGTTTCGGAATCAATACTTTCGTAAGGCATTTGTGGGTAAGCCCCGAAATCAAGTTTCGGCAAGAAAGAAATACCTTTCAATTGATATTGATAAATATCGAGAGCATTAGCGATTTGAGAACCTTCTGTTTCTGGATTAAAAGTTACGGTGCATGAAACTTGGTTGTCTGCCCAATATCGTTGTGCAAGTGCAGCCATACTCAATTGTTCCCACATTGAAACATCGTCGAGGGTTCGCACACCTTCTCCCAAATCAACAGGGATTTCAACAACCATTGTGGTTTCTTCACTACCAAATGCAGGTTCAATTTTGTAACCAGCCTTTTCCAACGGAGCCACAAGATTAGAATCCTTACCGAGTCTCATGCGTCGAATATAATATCGAGATTCAGGGAAGTGGATTCCCGGTGTAGCACCTGCCAAAAGTGAAACTGTTCCTGATGGCTTAATGCTGGTGGTCTTGATAGACTTTGGAATCGCAAACCAGTTGGAATACTTTTCATCAAGTTTCTGAATGTGTCCGTAGCCAATATCCATCCATGAACGAAGTTCTCCGACTCCACGATTGGCTACAAATTGTGCAATACCACTCATGGAACATCCGATACGACGGTTTCGTAGCATAACTCGATTGGTTTCTGCCCAATGGGTTTGACCCAGTGTAACAGTTTTAGCATAAAGATACGCATACTTGAGAGTTTCGAGATAGTCATCGAGTGAATCGTGATTGTTCGGGAAAGTTTCAACCAAACAGCAAAGTTCGTGGGATTCCAATGTTTGTTCCAAACAAGGGTTTCCACCCATCGCTCGGTGGTCTTTGTAGTCGGGAGCATCAGCCATACGACCATAATCTTTCATGTTTTCTAACCAAGCATAGCCGGGTTCGCCGTTGAGTCGCACACGTTCTGCTGAAGGTTCATAGTTCATACCGAGTTCTGCAAAGATAGAGTTATTGGAAGTCCAACCGTATTCGGCTCGGTGCGGATTAGCCTCGTAGTTTTTGAGGTCAAGGTATTCTTCGTTGTCTGGTTCTCCAAACACAATTTCAGCAGTTCGACGGACGTTGCCCGCTACTACACACTTACCAATGAGATTCATAATATCAACAATTGAAGTAATTGAAATGGGTCCGCCTGTTTCAGCGTTGAGAATCCTTCGGACATCATCGTGAAGTAATACTAAAGGTGCGGGTCCAGAACTTTCACCTCCGAAACCTCGGATGCGAACACCAGCAGGTCGGATATTAGAGTAATCGAACTCCAGTGGGGCTGTGCCGTAGGCATACGAATCCAACAAAAGTTTCAATGATTCTACCCAACCCTCACGAGTGTCTGGGATAACGATTGTTTCAGATGACCGATGTTCGGCAGGTCCTTTAATGACCATTGTTTCAGCACCTTTGGTGTCAAAACCAACTCCGACTCCCAGCATTGAAGCATCCATTAAGAATGTAAAAGGCTTAGAAAACTCTGAAGAAATCTTTTCGGTGGAAACGAAAGCACAGTTGTTCAAAGCAGCAAAAAGTTTCTTTTCTTCTGTGATTGGTGTTCCCATAGCCCAAAGACCACGACCCGGTGGTAGAAACTTCATGTTAAAGATTCGGTCATACATGGCTTGAGCCGAATGTTGTGCTTTCCAAGCATTCCAACCAAGACCGTGTGATTCAATGTGTCGCTTTTGCATATTGAAAGTTCCTTCCACAACTCTTTGAACGGTTTCAAACCATTGTTCGTTCTTGCCGTCAGCCTTCAAGCGAGAGTAAGTTCGATTATAGACTAATTCTCCAAGTCCGTTGAAACCAAAAGGAGCCTTACGTCGGCGGTATTTATTCACGAAATTGTCTGAAAGGTTAAAACGGTTTTGATTATTCATGGTATCATCTCTGGTCAGATTTGGTCTTATTGTGTGCAACTACTTAATGCTTTGCTTCGGTTGGTTTTCGGTCTCAGATGTAGTTTCAAGACCCCGCAGTTATGCGATTCTTTGAAACTCTGTGGGTCCACGCTTAGTTTTGATAACTAAGAAATCTGGGTCTTGTTTCATGCGAGCAGAAAGACTACGTTTGGTGGGGATTTCACGGCGACGTGACTCAATCAGTCTGCCTACCATCACTTCAGCAGTAACGGTTTCACCGACGATGACTAAGCGTTTAGCGGCTTCATAATTTGTAGGTTTGGTTTGCATAATCTCAACTCCTGTTGGCTACCATAGCAATAACACGGAAGCCATCGTGCGGTGTCCATTCGGCTCGAAGTGGAATGTCTTGTCCACCTTGTAAAGTCAAAGATTGCTTACGGAGCGTAGCACCTAAAGTGGAAAGCACTTCTTCGGTGGTGTAGGTGGTGGATGAAATATCGCTGGCTGTGAGAACTCGCTCTGGATTTTCAGCATCGAAAATAGGTTTCCATTCAATTGGTTCTTCGTCATTTTTGCTACGCCAAAGAAGTGTGCGTGTTCCTTCAGAATCCGTATTAAGAATAGCATCGAAAGCCAATGTTTTTCCTAATGCTTTGAGATAATCACGAATGTCTTTAGAAATGGTTGTTAAAGAGTAAGAATAAGAAAAATCGGGTAACAAATCCACCTCATTCATGTATTCCAAGCGAAGTAGTTTAACGACACGGCGAAGTCCGTTGGCTTCCAAAGAAAACTTTCCAGAGTCATAAGAAAAATCTACGGTTTCTTTAGAGGTTAGTGTTTTGATAATGTCCTTGAGACGTTCATTAACGACTCCTAACTTGATAGTTTCGGGGCAGTTGTATTCTCGAAATGCTTCGGGCTTGAGCCAAATATCGGCCAACTTGAAACGCTGGGCGCAGACTACACGAATACGAAGGCCGTCAGGACTCCATGTGTAAATGGCTTCTTCAGATAGTTTAGAAAGAATTGAAAGAAGTGTTTTGACGGGTTGAACATCAATTGTTGCATTAAAAGATTCTGATGTCATGGTATCAACCTCGTTGTGCGAGAGTCTCGCTGGTTTGTGCAAGCCATGACTCTGTTATGAAGTTAAGGATAGTTTGATAAGCCACTGAATTAGTTTTTATGCCCGCAGGTGGGTTGGATTCAAAAGCAGTAACGAAATCTGCGAGTGAATCGAAATGGTCGTAGATTTTCTTGCCTGTGGTGCGACCAACTTTTGGGATTTGCTCTAAAAGGGCGTGGTGTTTGTTGCGAGTGGAACTAACAACGGTTACTGGTCGAACTAAACTTCCGAACTCATGGGCTTTAACACGAGCAATCACAGAGTTGATGTAGCGGAAAGTTTCATCCAACGATTCCGTATAAACCACTGGAAGTGATTCTACTGAAAGTCGGTTAAGGTGTTGTTGCAGAGAACGAATGCGGTCAGCACTTACACCGTAAATATCTCTGGGTGAGCCTTCAATAAGTAACACTGGTCGTGTTCCTTCGATTTCAGCAGCCGATTCAATCAATCGGGAAACCTGTTCTTGAAGTCGCTTGGAATTGAAACTTCCGTAAGCATCGGACCAAGTTTTACGTTCTACCTTGACAGTTAGTGGTTGTTTATCAAAACCTGTGCCGACCACCCAAAAGTCGCCTTCAGACAAAGTTTTTATTTCGGCATTTAATATGAGTTCAGCCATCGCTCGAACCGAACCGTGTTCGTGAGAATCGACAAAAACCTGAGCATCGCTGGTCATAGTATTTGTATGACAAAGCACTTACTTAAAGTTGCTTACTTGAGATGGTAAGCATAGCCACAACCGCACTCATAAATGCGGTCAGAAAGACGAAGAACTAAACTTCTGTAATTACCGCAAGCAGGGCAATTGATTCGTTCTGGTCTTATTCCATTATTTTTAGTCTTCAAGTTTATACTCTCCAGATTCTGCCTCAAACGTTACCTCTTTGTTTCGCAGAATGAGGTCAAGGTATGCCGCATAATTTTCAGAAAGTTCACCTTCATGGTCGCCATTGAACATTATAATCTTCCATTCATCTCTAAAAGAAGCACCCATTGTGTGCAATTGTTTAAGAATATGGTAAAGATAACGGTTTTCAATTTCGCCGCCCGGTCCTGCATCGTTGAGAAGGTCTAACAAACGTTCTTCATCGAGAAGTATTTCTTTCATACGGCTACTATGATTATTCACCTACTTAAAACATTAGTCTTTGCCTTCTTCTTGACGAAGGAATCCAGTTACCCATACTTGTGGTTTGCTAAACATCTCTTTGTCCCAACAGGAATGGCGATACCAAGTAGCCTCGTCGGAGTATTCGCTGTATAAACTTGACATTGGTTTTTTTTCGGGGGTTCCTCCAAATAAACTTCCTAAGCCCTCAAATCGTTCATTAGTTGTGATGATGAGTGTAATGTTGGAATCTGGGAATGTTCCTTGCTTAGATACGGTTTCCCAATATGCTCCAGCCACGGATGGATATTCGAGGACTTTTAATGAAATTGTTTCAAGCGTGCGACCGAAACCAACAATGAGTTTGCCTCCTTCCGAATTACTCCACGGTCCTGAATACCGTGCAATCTCTTCAATAACTTGTTGAAGTGTGGGTTTTTTAACATAGGCGTTGTTATCAGAGCCGGTCCAATATGAAGTTTCAGAAATCCAATTCAGAATACCTTGAACGGCAACTGGTTCTTGAACAAGTGGCTTGATGGGGACTAAGATTTTTCTGGGACTAAACTCGGACACGGGTAATTCTTAGAGGGGCTGCTATTTAAAGTTTCGCACAGTCTTTTAAACAAAATGTGTGAATCATTAAGTAGTCGTGCAAACGAAATTGAAATATGGCAAAAAAGAACCGCCGTAGCGGTTCGTCTTTGGTCAAAACAAAGGCGGGTCATAAAGTTCGTAGCCAAAGTGAAGCGAAAGTTGATGATTGGTTGTTTAGTCAAAAACTCAATTTTGTTTATGAACCTATTTTCTGGATGCGTGAAAGAAAGATTGAACCTGATTGGGTTATTATGCCGAGCGATAATCCTGCGGTGATTAGACCGATTATCATTGAGTATTGGGGCTTATCGTATTCTAAAAAAGATTTGAAAACTGCGGCACATTGGGTCAAAAATGCTAAAGATGGCTACGAAGCACGTCGAAATCGCAAAGAAAGTTTCTATTCTGAACAGAAAACTTATGATTACATCGGTATTACACCCGACAACATCAAAAATCTAAAACGATGGTTACCGAAACAACTTCAAAAGTTAGGTGTGCAATTGCCTATTCCTCAGAGTTCTGATTCTCCAAGTGGGCAGACCATTGTTCAGGGTCACAAAGATTGGTCGGCTCAGAAGGCCAAGAAATCTGACGGTCTGGGTCAAAAGGAAGTTGAATCAATCTTAGGTTTGACTCCACCATTGGGCGGAAATCAACGAACTCAAGATATTCGGGAGCGATTACCCGACGGATGGAACTACTTTCCTCGAAAGTAAGATATTCCTTTTTACCCTTTTCTAAGGATTCCCAACAAGTTCCATAGTCTTTTTTGACTCGATACATTGAAAGTTCTTCAGATTCTCGGAAGTCTTTGAGATGCTGCGCCAGCAACTTTGGTTTTAAGACTCGATAACGAGTCAAAAGATTGGCTGGAATCTCAGATAACTGATGGTATTCATTAAGAAGTTTAGAGGCTGCTTTGGGTCCAACTTTCGGAAGTCCAAAAATGTTGTCTGATGAATCTCCGACTAATGATTTCCAAGCCGCATATTTTTCTACTGAAACTCCTGTGGTGGTTTCAATATCTTCAACGGAAACTTCACTTTCAATTTTAGACAATATCAATTCTGAACCTGTTGAGGAAGGCCATCCCAAAATCTGATGCAAATCAGAGTCTTTAGAAAAGACTACAATCTTACGTCGCTCTGGGTTTTCTAAGGCTTCGGCTACGGATTCGGCTATCAAATCGTCTGCTTCTTTTTCGGCATCGTAGATACCGACCCAACCCTTGCGAGGCAACATAGGATTGATATTCCATTTGGTAAAGTCATCTCGCAAATCCTTAATTTCATAAGTTTCGGCTGAATATCCTTCGGCGGCTTTGTCGTCATCAGAAATAATAGCACGGTTGGCTTTGTAAGTGTCTTGATGTTTGCCACGAGCAGCACGTCCCAATACACCATCATAACAAACGATAACTTCAGAGTTGCCGTATTGTGGGTGAACACCCATTTGTCTCATACGATATTCCAGATAAGTAAAATCATTAAAGACAATTTTTCGACAACGGTAATAAAACTTGTATGGATTTGGAGGCTTTGTGCGAACCATGTGGCGACGATGCGCTCGCCTCATGCCACCTTTGGGCGACCAATGACGGGCGTTGCGACCTACAAACCAACCTGCATCAATTAAAATCAGATTTTTCTTGACTTCATCCATCGTTTAAAACCTCGGAGATTTGGGTGCGTAATGCTGAGGGTCGAGCATCCGAAAGAATGTTTCGGAGCAGGTCGAGAATACTTTGACAATCGGAATCCGAAAGTTCAGCAGGGTTACTGACTAAAGGTTGGAATCCATTAGCGAACTTGTCGAGAGGGGCTTTAGCAGCGATGTCGCAATTACAATCAGCACAATGCCACAACGCACAACCATAACCTGCGGAAACCCATTGAAGTTTGGGTGACATAGGCCAATGGCATACTGCACAGTTCATGCAAAGCCTACTGCTTCAGACCTATTTAAAGGTTCTCACTATCACCTGAATGGGAGTGACTTTGATTTGGCATACTGATAAGTTTCGTTGTCCATATCTGCAATAGCCCAGTAAAACTCAACATTGAATCCTTCATCTGCTGGAAGTCTTTTGATGAAGTTTTCATAATAACTTTTAATCACTTCTTTATAAACGGAACCTCTAACAAAATAAACAGTTACTGGGTGCATATAACCCGAACTTTTCATGGATTTTAGCAAATGAAGTGCTTCATCTACCCAATCTGTAATTGAATCTGCATCACCAATGAGGTGAACTCCTTCAGGATATTCTTCAATTAGGGAGGCCAGAGCCAATGGATTCATATAATCCTCGCCGGTTGGGATGGGTAGCAAAGGCTGTCCACGATGTTTAGTGGATGACCATAATTGATTCAAATGTGAAACAAAACGAGGGTATCCTGTATCAGCAGAATTGATGTAATAATCTGCGGGATTATTTCTTGTTAGGCCCATGATTATATCCATAGATTTCCCAATGCGGCCGGAAGCCCCCATAGAGCCACTTTCATTGAAAATAATTGCTGGAAAATCAGGTTTTGGTTGCCAAGAACTTCGTGCCATAATACTTTTGGGTCACTTCTGATACTTAAAGATTAGTTAGGATTCAATCGAAGAGTCCACTCATACCAGTATTGTCCTGACCAGTCGTTTCTATTTAATTGCCAGAACCAGTAATGGGTTTCAACACAAGAATTGCATTGGATTTCTGGTGGTTCTTCGGAATCACGAAAGTCTCCGTAAAGAAAGCCGTCGGCACAAGGGCAAACACGAGTTTCCTTATTATCCAAGTAGTGCATAAATCAATGCACCTCCAACAACCATTCCTCCGATGATGGTTTCAAGACCCACGTTGGTCTTAGTTGTGGACCCTCCAGAAATGGTTTCAACGAAAGTTTCGGGTTCTTCAGTTTCTGAATCTTCAGGTTCTGGGTTTGAAAAATCTTTGCCCCAGTTCTCAGGTGTGGCTACGGTGAAAGTTTCACGTTGAGCAAGTTTAGGGTTGGCACATGAACCTGAGCCGAGGGAGTCCACCGTTACTGTCCAAAGACCCGGTGAATCCACAGCAAAATAAGAAACAGCAGGTTGTATGAATGTTTTACCTCCTTCTTCAAAAGTAGTTGATGAACCTGCTAATTCGGAATCATAAACTGTGCGAAGCACTCCTTCAAACTTGTTGGTAATTTTGATACGAATCTTGTGAGCCGTTGCACCTTCGTAATGATAGTCTGTTCCCCACACGTCGGCGTTGAAACTTTCTGCTCCGAAAATGCTGTTCCAAATCTTTTTGGCGTTGGAAGGTGCAGTAGTAACCCATCGAACTGGCATAGAACCATAGTAAGCAGTATTGTAGCCATAGTATTCATAAACAGAGGCTTCGCCATTGTCATACTTTTCTTGCATAATGTCTTTGCCTTCTTTAACAACTCTTTCATATTCCAGAGGGTCGAAAATTAAGGTCGTATAGGCTTCACCAATAAGACCTGCTCCAGATGTATCGGCGGCTGTGAATAAAACCACAATGCTACTTTCAAAAGGAATAATTTCACCTGTGTCCGTAGTGGTCACTCCAACGATAACATTATGTTTAGAAGCACACAGAGTATCTGTGTTTTTAGAGCGTGACTTTTCGCCCACTTTTTGGATTTTTGTCCCTGATTTGAGACCGGGATAAGTCAGTAAATCTTCTGATTCCATCAATCTGTGATTGTGATTACCAAAAGGAAGATTATTCATTGGGTTCACCTCTTGGCTTCGTCAGAATCAAAAGTGCGGCTATTAAGGCTGAACCACCTGCAATCCATGACCACATTTCAGTTTTAGGAACTGAGTATGCTCCGACTTTATCAGTATGGTCTGAGATTCGAGACACAATGGCTTGAGTCTTGGCTGTGGATTCAGTTTCTGTTCCTGTTTCCTCGTCTATGATGGTGACTGGTTCATCAATAGTAAATGTATAACTGTGGTTGAATCCCATGATGGGGAACAAGCATCCGTGTCGGTTTGCATCAATAGCACCGAAACCTGATGCTAAATAAGAGGTAGCAGCATAACCGATGTCCACAGCACCGATAACGGTGGCTGTGCCGACCAACCCTGCTCCTAATGCGGGTGCGAGTGTGCCTCCTGAAAGAATCGAACCTACAACAACTAAAGCAAGTTCTCCAACCAGAAGGCTGGTTTCCCAAATGAACTCATCCGATTTTTTAGAATCAGAACGCTCAGAAGTGTTAGAGTAACCGTAGTGGATGTTGAGAACGTAGTCGGCAAAAGGATAAGTTTCGGGAAGCACAATTGTTCCTTTGGCTCGGCCTGATGAATCAGTAACCACAGTCGTTGAATAAATGGTTTTAATGGTTTGATTTAAATCCACCATTTTAGCAGTTTTTCGTTCAACTGCTGAATTGTCACCTGCTAAGACATTTCCAATTTCGTCATCAGTCAGCGTAGCAATAATTTGGTCAGAAAGTCGGCCAATGTAATAAGGGTCGTAGTAAGTCAAAGTCAGATTTACTCTGTCAGATTGACCTTTACCATCACAAGTCGTGGTGACTTCCCATTCGATAGCATCAGTTTTAGAAACTTTCGAGAACTCGATAGTAGTGAAACCATCTTTGGATTTCTTGCTGCTGCCACGTCCTTTATTTTCAGATGAAACTATTTTAACAATGGATTCTAAATTGGTTCTATCGCTGCTCGAACCTGCTCCTTTGACTGGAGAAAAGTTTGCCGAACCTGTGTAAGTCCAACCCTTTTGTTTTGCCATAGGTTCACACCTCCTTGTTTTGACTTAAGTAAAACTCAATAGCAACATCTCGACAAGTGTGACAAAAAGCACGCTCGGAAAAAGTCATTCCGACATTGGTTTGGTATTCACCACAAATACAACAGTTTCTTCTCATGCAGTAGCCCCCGTTGCTCCAACGGGAGGAGTTTCTTTCTTAGGGACTAATCGAGTTACAATCAAGGCTCCTAAGAGTCCCACAACTCCAAGACCTGCTGCTCCAAGCATCATGGTTCGCTTGAAACCTTCGGCTTCACAGGCTTCCATGCGAGCATCAATTTGTTCTGAAGATTCGTCTGGGTATTTTTCTTCGGTGTCTGCACAGTCACAATCGTTGCCCAAAAATGAGTCAGCAGTATCACCGATAACATCTGCAAGGGCTTCAGCAGGAACTTTCAAGATAGCAAAGGCAGTTGCGGCCACAAGTCCACGACTGGTTGCATATTTAGCGTATCGCTCAACAGCCGTTTCACGGGTCTCTTTCTTAGCAACCTTTTTTGTGGTTGTGGCGGCTACATCTTTGGAAGCGGCTTCTAAACTTTCAGTAGCCAGTTTTTTGGATTCTTTACGAAGGGCTTGCAGTAATGCTCCACCAGAGAGTTGCTTACCATTCTTTTTAAGGGCTGCTTCTTGAACATTTTTGTAGGCTTGTTGCATAACTTTTTTTGAAGTTTTCTCGGCTACACTTGCAGAAACCATTTCACCAGTTTTTTTGGTGACCGCCGTGGACACTTCAACTGCAACTTCTTTAGCCACTCTTTCGGAAATTACTTCTGAAACTTCTCCAATGGGTTTAATTGCCGACCTGAAACTGGTGGTTTCGGAATAGAACGCAAGGGCTTCGGGTGGAAGCGTGATTGCAGGGTCCACACGGAAAAATCCCTTACCGAGTGGGTCGAGAGAATAATAGCCCATGAGCAACATTCAGTTGCACGACTACTTAAAGATTGTGATGTTCATTCTTTAGGGAATATCTCATAAGCCACAGTTCCTACGATGAAAGTTCCGACGAAAGGCCACCATTTAGCCCTGATTGGAATTATCATAAGTGCCGAACCAAGAGCCAACGTGGTTAATCCAAATTGAATGCTGGGTCTCACGAAATCACCACCGAGTTAGCGAAATGGTCTTCGCTTGTTTCTGATTCACCTACTATGCGATACTTCATCAGCACTTCATAAGTTCCGGGCGGGAGGTCTTTGAACAACTGACAGTCATCAGAAGTTATCTGAAGGGTTTGGTTGCCGTCTGAGTTGGTATAAACTTTCCAAAAACCATTCTGAGAGAAATCGCTGACATTGTAGTATTGTCCGTTTTGATAAATTGTAACCATTACTTCAACTTCAATGAAACAATCTGGTTGGTCAGGACCCTCGTGAGATAGATTCCATGAGACTACTAAATCATCGTCGCCATCTTTCGACAAGTCTAATGAATTAGAAGTTATAGTTAGGTTACTACACTCCACAGGTTCTTCGGGTTCAGATGGGTGAGTCACTTCTTGATTGAGCCAAGTTCTTTCAATCATTTCATAACCTCCTGAATCATTAGTCCAAATAGCATACCAATAGAAATCATAATGGGTAGTTTCTTCATCAGTAAAGTTATCAATACTTAGAATATGAATATCCTCGGCATAGCCAGCGATAAAGTGTAAGTTACTATCTAAGGTGATATATTCCGTAACTCCACCCGCAGGATAGACTAACAATTGAGTGGAAACGTTGTAACCCACTGTGACATCAGTTTCGCCATAACCACAGTCTAAATCATAGGCTACGGAAGCCGTGTTAGTTTCGTTAGCGATAGCAAAAACAATACCATAAAGGTTAATTTGACAAGTTTCAGGTTCAGAAGTTTCGGCTTCAATGGAAATTGTGTGGGCAATCCATTTCTCATCGAGTTTGTCACCGTCTAAAAATAATGAAACTTTCGGGTCGTAGGTGCCTTCATCTACGTTGTCCCATGTGTGAAACACATAATCTGCTCCATCTGGGTCTGATGATTCTCCACTTTCCCAAGTGGTGTGTTCGTATTTGACAACATCGGGATTGTTATGTTCGTAGAGTTGCCAGAGAATCTCAAAGTTTCGGTCTTTACAGTTATCTTCTTCTGGAACAATGGAAACATCAGCACTCATGGTAACGGCATCTCCTTCGGAATCAGATTCTTCTAAGTAGGCTTGAGAATTGATGAAATAAGCATCGCAGCCAATTTCTTCTACTGGGTCTGGGGCTTCCGTAGTAACAAAGGCTGAGGGTCCTTCCCAGAAATCTTCATTGAACTCGTAGTTGATAGAAATTACATAATCACCTTCGGGCAAATCATACTCGTGATGGTCTATGACGAATCTATTGTGAAACTTATCATTGATGGTGTGTTGGGTGTAATCTTCGCCGTTGTCTTCATCCCAAATCGTGATTTCAAAGTATCCTTCCATGTGTCGGTTGCATTGTCCTACGTCTTCAAACACAGTTCGCATTTCAATATCATTATTGTAGCCTTCGCCGTTAGAATCGAAATCACGAATTACAACATCTTCCCAACGCCAATTTTCTGAACAGTCTGGTGGACCTCCACCGCCGCCATTGTTATCATCCCAATAACAAGAACCGTCGTCATTAGTTGCTAATGGGTCATAATTTTCAGCCCCCATAACGGTGCAACCCCAGATTTCCTCAATGTAAATGTCATCCGGACTTTCGCTGGATTCCTCGTCTAAGAAATAATCTAAACCTACTCCACCTGACAACAATAGCAAAATTGGAGCCACAATAGCAACAATCATTTTGATTTTCTCGGCTTTTCTTTGCACCGATTCTAATGCACGGTCCACGAGGTCTCCTTCTAAAGTGGTTTCAACTTTGACCTCCGTAGAATTATCTCCACCGTTTAACACGGTGTTAGCCGAAACTTCGGCTGAGATATTTTGAACAGTAGCAATCAATTCGGCAGCCTCTTTGAGTTGGGCTACTAAGTCTTTATCGTTGCTGTCTTCATTTGATAAATTGACTACACCATCATCGAGTAAGTCTTCTAAAACTGCCTCTGTGGTTCTGTTTGTGGCTTCCGCAATAATCTCGGCTTTGAGGCGTAATTCATTGAGTTCATCTTCTGACATATCCATCACTTCAAGTTGTCAAGGTCTTTTTGTAACATTTTGATTTGCGCCCTTAACGAACTAACTTGTGTGCTGATTGAGCCAGAACTGTTTTCAACCGCAGTTGATTGAATGGTCTGAGGATTTCTTTCCATGTCTGCAAAGTGCCTTGTTAGAATATCATTCATGGCTCTTTCATGGGTGGCCTGAGTTTCATAATCTTGAAGTTCTGTTTGCTTTTCTATGGTCCAAGTTTCGATAATCTTGGTGACAATCAGTAAGGCAGGACCTCCGATGATAGCCAGAATTGAAACATAATTTTCTGCGGATTCTAAGTAAGTCGGGTCCCATGCAGTAAGCACGAAAAAACCAACGGCTAACAATACCCACGCATACACAATGAGTAGTCCAATCTTTTGAAGCAACTTATCATTATTAGTTTTTTTTACTCTCATGCCAAGACATCAGTTGTCTTGATACTTAAAGATTGCTGGAGCCTAATCTTCCAATGTGGCCTGTTCTGCTAAAGCGTCAATGTCTGGGTCTGCGTCATAACGACGCTTACGACCCTTAGATTTAGTAGTCATTTCGGCCTTGCCGCTGGATTCTGAAACATCCATGAAAACCCATCGTGATAGGTCTCCTTCAATAGTGCCGTCATCAATCTGTGTAATCCAAGTTTGAAGTGAATCGAAGTTATCAAACATAAACTCATAATTCATAATACCAAACAACCAATTGGAAGCATTGGAACGACCACCTTCAACAACAACCAAAGTTGGCTTGCGTTGATGAAGTGAGTTCAAAAGTTCGTGAATCGTTCCGAAAGGACGTTGATTGAAATCGAGATACACAATCACAAAGTCAGAAATATCAACCATTCGCAAATCCATGTGAACGATTTCTTTCATACGTTGAGTCAATTCAAAATAACGGCCTGTTTCTTTAAGGTTCATCATCTTTTCCTTTTCGTTACCAATTTCTTTAAAATAAGAATCCTTAACGGGTTTATCACAAGGGTCCAGAACAACGATACCAAGTTCAGATAAAAACTTAGTCATTTCGTTTCTCCAACCGATGCCGTCATCATCTGCGTGGTCAATAGGCCCTGCAAGATAACATCGCAAATTATTCAGTCTGTTAGGTTCAACCATGATACTCAACAGGAGGTAAGTTGAATGACTGATATAAACTTGACTTCACAAATAATACCAAAACGGAACAGCAATACCTACTAAAATGATGTATGGTGCAGACCTTTTGAAAAGTTTATGTTCCGTGATTTGCTTCAGGAACGTTTGAAATGGAGTCGGGGTTCTTTCAGTCATCTAAATAACCTATTATTCAGAACGAAATCCTTTCTGAAGGAAATAAACTCCAACCAATCCGACAATTACCAAAAGAGGTTGTGAAGAAACCATGCTGGAAACTCCCATAAACATAGCAGAAATGCGCTCTCCGATAGTGGGTTCGGTTTCAGCAGCAAAGGTTTCAGAAAAATTGGTCGAAGTTACTTGCGGTTGCTCGACCTCGTGTTCCCAGCGATGACTAATCATGTAGTCTTGGTAGTTTTGACCTTCTGCTACTGCGCCCATGATGAACATTGGGTTCTTCTGATACTTAAAGACTTGCTTAATCAATGAAAATCTCTGGGAACGGATGCCAATTCAAAATGCGTAAAACCGATTCAAAGGTTGTGTGTGTATATGAATACAACTCGTAGTATTTGTATGCAGAGCCGGGAACTTTCGGAGCAAGACTCATAATATGCAGAAACCGTTTATCCTTTTTGATTACACTAAAATGAGTCTGGTCACTTTTATTGCCCGGATGCCCCCCCGTCACGGTTGAGAAGGTGTCTTCTGCAAATGGTTTCACATACGGTGTAAAAATTACCTCATAATCTGGTTTAGTGGTTACTTCTATACGGTTGAATCCTTGAGTTTTTAGTTTCGCATATTTAGAATTGCTGAAAGGGAATCCATAGAAACCAGTTGGGTCCTCGTAGGAGGGGTCTTTAACCACCATGTATATGCCGGGGTTTTCTAAGTATTGGTCCCTATCAACTTCTTTGTGAACATAATTCTCAAGATTGTAAATATCTAATCTACTATCTGTTGGGTTGAGCAACCAAGTTTCCTCCACCATTCCATTTAAACCCCAATCCTCTTGTGGACCATACCAGTATTCAAGAACCCTCATTGGTAAAATAGAGTTCGTGGTGCGTGTCATATTCTATTGAGTGTTTCTTTGATACTTAAAGACTTTCACACATTACTTTAGCAATCGGTGGACAAACCATGTTACCGACCATCACACGTTTCGACTTGGCGTAAATGCCTTCTGCAAATTGTAAATCAGGCCAACCCTGAAGGGTGGCTGATTCTTGAAGTGTAAATCCACGCTTAGTGATTTCTTCTGTATCTTCATCAATTTCTTCCACAATATGGTTCACTTGTGTAATTGTGTGGGCGGGCTTATCAATGGTATAACTTTGTGGTTCTTCGTGGGCTTTGCGACGACGACTCACAATTCGGATTTGAGATGGGCTACATGAAGTCACAGTTGGAAACGGCTTGTCCACGCCAAGTTTAGTCCAGCGTTTCTTAGAACGCATATACGGAGAAGGTTCTAAAGTTGAACCTACCAAATCGGGCAAAACATCTTGCACCGTCAGTCCTACATTAGTTGGTTTCAAGACCCAGCCTTCACCTGCAAAGACTCGCTTACGCTTTTGGGCTACGCCGTAATCATTGGAATTAACGGTTACATACGGAATGCTTGTGGTGTCGAGATACTTTCGGACTGGAACAACATTTTCCATGCTCCATGAATCTGGATTCATGCGGGCTACAAGGTCAATAAACCATTGAACCATAATGTAACCGTCAGCAGAAGCCCTGCTGTGACTGGCTGTGGAAATGGCTTGACAAGGTGGTGAACCATGCAAATGGAAATGCAAATCTTCGGGTTCAATGTCGTGTTCGGCACAGTAAGTAGCCAGATAAGCAAACAATGTATCGGAAGTTTCCTCGATGTCTCCACCCAGCGAAAGATTCAAAACTGGAACTTCTGGGTGATTGTGTGCATGGTTTTTCAAAGCATCTTCCCAATTATCAACGCTAACGGCGATACCACCGCCACCTTGAATCCAACCGTGACTAAATCCACCGGTGCCACAAAATAAATCAATCAAAACTTTATGCTTCATACTTGATGTATGAGGGTAGCACCTATTTAAAGATTCATCTGTTACGAAGTAAAAGGACTCCAAGTAAAAGGACTCCACCAAGAACTGGAACTACTGGGAACGAACCGCTTTCAGGGGTTTCCTGAGCAGCAGTATCATTATTTGAAGCGTTATTAGTGATTCCGCTTGTGATTTCACCCGTTTCTGGGTCTTTGGTTTCAGTTTCAGTTTCTTCAGTGGCTGCACACTCTTCTCCACCATTTGCATTCTCGGTTACAATGGTTCGATTTCGTGTGCGTGTGCGAGTTCCTGAGTCTGTATCTGACCAATCGCTCCAATCGCTCCACGCATCCCAATCCGAAAGTTCACAATCTACTGCGTCTGGTGTGTCAGAACTATCATCATAACACATTGATTCATCGTGAATCTCTGCGGTTTCATCATAATTGTAATTGCCTTCTGTGGTGCAACCAACTTTTTGGCACAGTCCATCAGATTTTTGGAATCCATCATTACATGAACCACAATCTCCAGTTTCTGAAGTTTCTTGATACTTGGAAGCGTTAGGGTCATTACAAGTTAAAAGAGTGTTGGGTGAATTGATTTTAAGTGATACAGTTTCTTTTTTCTGCTGACCTGCTATTTTGTCCCATGACGAAAGTAATGTGAACGTGCTGGTTCCAACAGGTAGGGTGGAGGTGTTGTAAGTGTAAGTTTGGGCTGTGACACCTTTACCCCATGACGTGATTTCTTGGTCGTTGCCAGAAGAATTGCTGACTAAAAGTTTCACCGAAGAAGCATTCTGTCTTTTGCTTGTATCAAGACTCCAATCGAAAGTTACGGAATCTGCTGCACCCTGAGTAACTTGGGATTTAGAAATTGTAAATGTATCAACTGGCGCAACTCGGTAAGTGCAAGTAACGGATGCGGGTTGTCGGTTGTAAGTGGTTTTATAGTTGTAGGCTTCATTATCCATGCAACCATCTTTGTATTGCACCCACTTGACTAATCCAAGATACATAGGTGTGGCTTTACCACTTCCAGAGATTCTTGCGTCGTATGAATTGTTTCGCTCGAACTTAATGTCACCATTGGGTCCTTTAAACTTGACTGTGAAAGTTCCAATGCCTGAAGCATCTGCACCGGGGTCGAGACTAATGTAGTGATTTCCTGAAGTAAGTGTAACATCTACCTTTTTACCACCCGAACCCGGAACTTCCTTAATGTTGGTAAATGCGGCGGTTTGTGCAGCACCCAAAAGGCTTAACTTATTACCATTATAAGTAGCAACTGGACCCAAATGCCCGGTCCCGCCCATTTTTGCGTTTGATTCAATACGGAATGTCATCTCATTACCTGCACCAGCACCCTTAACTGTGACTCCGTAATCTGAGGCACCCAAAAGTTTGATTCTATCATTTTCCCACTGAACAAAACTGGGGGTCTGGCCTCCAGCACCATTGTAAGTGGAACCACTACCTTTC